>JGI24021J15306_10000936_pt1 | contig 26213 bp, 14 predicted proteins | sample Ectturendosymbi1_FD_15306 | JGI IMG/M metagenome (IMG submission 15306) | reverse complement strand
TTTATTTGGCGATAATTAATATTCAGCTAGAAAAAAACACAAATTAGTGCACGGACGCCAGGGCATTGAAGGAACCGGAAGGTTATCGAGTCGATGCCCCTAATTTGCAAGTACACAGTATAAATTGCAAGTACACAGTATAAAAACAAGTACACAGTGTAAAAAGGATCTGGAACAGAAAACCAGCGCCATATTCTGCGCAAAATTTCGCAGAAACTTGCCGCACCGAAACTCTTAAAGCTTCTGCTGTCAGATATCTTCCACCTTCATACTTCTAGGAATGTAGGTGTTGCAGCACGATTTCTATGCAACACTTTGTTACTCTTGTGTCATAGAGGTTGTCTGTGCCATTCGTTCTATGACTACATGCTGCTACATTACAGCAGCGCCTGTAACGCTCGTGAACAAGAAAGGAGGGGATTTTAGTTTGTCGAAAGAAAAGAGGAATAATGCTGTACAATTTGAATTCTGTTATTTAAGGAAACGTGTATTAGTTATAATTTATGGTGTACTAAAACGAAGAAATTATCACAATGGACGGTTTGATACGTGGTTTTCGTCTTTTCTTGCGGTTTTTGGTCATCCCTGAATTTCCTTCAAGTCTTAAAAATATAAGGTTATTCTTTGCCAAGGCAGTATAGTGTCAGTCATTAAGTAAATATCTATAATGTTTGTAAAAATCGTTTAAAAAATGTAAAAATTATGCATAAGATTGATTAGTTTGTGAAGCGTTGCGATTTCTTTTTTGTGTTTTTTTCCTTGTGCATATGATGTAACAAATCTCCGCTATTTCTTGCTTTACACTGGTGCCCTTTGTGTTTAAGAAACAGTAGGCCAGGGGCTCCTGGGGCGTAACGAGGTTAGATGGTACCCGGGCCAAGACGAAAGTTTGGCGCCTTTATGATCGAAACTGAGGTCTTTTGGAAGCAAATATTCTGCATTGAAACAAGTGCTTGTGACATTGATGGGACTGTTCGGCGCCCCCCGCAGTGATTTGGCACCCCCATAGCGACTCGTCATCGGGGAATTGCGCCCAACTTGCACCCCCCTCGTTACGCCCCTGAGGGGCTCTTAATCAAGGGTGAAAAATCTGTTGCTAGGGAGTGCGTGGGTGCTTAATCTTGAAGGGTGGCTATATAAATATTTCTTTTCACATTTATGCGATTTCATCTATAGGGTAGAACATAATCTATACTCCTAAAGTGTTTGTTGAGTGCCGTGACAAGTGATTATCGTGACTGCCGGGAATGCATCCCGAATGTTGTCTACTCAGAAACGGTAACCCTGCCGATGGCGCCCATGACTTACACTGCACCGCTGTCTGTTTTCGCAGTGAACACAGCATTGGTGGCAAATTAAACCCTTTTTCTGACACCCATCATTTAAAAGCCAAACACGAGGCTGAACAGGCTGCATGTTCCTTTTTAAGAGTTCGAACCCATCCTACCAGCTGTAATGGCACGTGTTCAGCCCATTGTACCACTTATGTTGACAGCGACATTACAGATGTGGCCATGGATCCGGAGTGCGAGAGTCGACTCCGGCAGGTTTCTGCGTTTTTTTCGGACCCGGACTCACAATTTTATGAAAAAACGGACCCAAGAAGTGCTTCGCCTGCGCGCCAGAACACTAAGCCAAAGGAAGATCCCATTGGCTTTCGTGCCACCGGGGATGTTATACTTAGTGGGCTGCATGTAGCAGCCTATATACTGCTACACCCGGATCTGGAGTTACTTTTGAATTTCGGCAGTAACAGGAGTCTGCGTGGCAGTGATGTAGTCGAGACCGTAACATTCGAAACCGAGACTCGGTGAAAACATCGAGAAAGAGACCGAGACTTCATCAAAAACTCCGAGACCGAGACTCGAGAGTTAAACTTCGAGACCGAGACTCGAGAGTTAAACTTCGAGACTGAGACTTGAGACTTCAGAATTTGTGCATCTACCCCAAATTTTTAAAAATGTTGTCAACACTTCTGAGTTAAATTTTTTTTCAAATTTCTGGCATTTTTCCGACATGTCTTTGGTTGTCCTTACCTACAAATACAACAAACAAAATCGTTGAATATTAGAAATGTAACTAAAGCATTTCTTTGCAATATTCAAAGTGTCGAGACCTGTAGCCTTCGAGACAGAGACGAGGCCTGAAACCTTTGAGACTGAGACCAAGTTTGGAGACTCCATCCCTGTTGGGTGGTCATTTCTTAAGTAAAAGCATGGGGGAATTTCGGTTGGATCGACGGTGGCCGAAGTCTTTGTGCAGGAGTCGGATTTACAAATTTGAAAAAGTTTCAGGACCCGGATCCGTATTCAAAAATTTTGGAACGGGAGGGATTCGGAGTCTGAAAAAGTGACTCCGGCCACCTCTCCTACAACCAAGAACAAATTGGCATTAAAAGGAAAAGTTATATCCTAGCCCACTGTCGTCCAGACGTAGGCTATGGCATTGCCAGTCGCTGCTTGGTGGTCCACATTAGGCTATGTTGTTTCCCAAGGTTATGTCTTTAGCTTAATGTTGAAAACGGATTTGGAACAACCAGCAGAGCAAAGCAAAAAATTTCTTTCATGACTGGCAATCCAAAGCATTCCTGTCGTTTTGGGTAGAACTAGAGCAGATAACGTACAAACGGTACCATTGCCAACACTATGCAATACGATGCTGCGCTCAGTTGCAACTCAAGCCAACCTTTATTGCCAAGGCAAATGCTCTACACACAGAGTTTGGAACAATTTCATCAAAGTGGCTAGAATGTTTGCATATGCGATGTAGCTGGGCTGCTCGATCTTCATTTCTCGCTAAATAAAAGTGAGTGCCCCTTAATGGTAGAGACAAACTCTTGTAGACTCGTGACGCTTTTGCATAAATCTTCGGACAACAAGAAATTATTTTATCGAATACAAGTGAAAAAATATCACACTTGTTGCAGGATCAATATTTTCGATCTGCCAAATTGATGTGCCAGATCAAAGGTGATAGATAAACAAAAGGTTCACACTCACTGCAGACCGAATCAACCTATAATATTAAAATCTGCTGAAATTACGCTCTGCATAAATCTATTATCATACATGGCACGATGTTTCTGTTAAGAATTGGGTGCATTTTACATAAACAAATCCAGTTTAAATTTGGCCTTTACCCGTTCGCTTATTAGGGTTATCGTAGTGTGTTTCCATGACGACATACTTGGGTGCGTCGTCGGTGCCGAGGGGGAATCCGACGTGAGGAGGAAAATAAATGGTCTGAGAAACAACATGCAGGAGCCATATTATTAGAAGCTGGTAACAAAGTACTTTCAGGTTAGTGAACAATTAAAAGCTCTGGGTATGTTGCAAGCTTTCGATGGATCAACCGACTGGCTTCGCTTTCATAACTCTGCGATGATGCAGATTTGCAGATATCTATGTTCAAGTAATTTAGTCTCCGCTAATGTGATGCAGTCGCATCAACCAGTGAGAAATTTAATAGGAAATCAATTTAAGGTAATATACGCATCCTCAGTCCTAAAATCTTATTGGAATAGAACCTCAGGACATATAGGGCAAACAATTTTTTATTAAAAAATCTGTTGACTGGTTCAACTGCGTCACCTTTGCAGATAACAATTACTTTAATATAGTTAGTTTAACAGTACATTCGAGGGCTTTATGGTGAAGCATTCGAAGATCAGTTATACTTCAAGTAAAATTTTCCTATCATCTTGTTGCTTTTCTGAATTGTGCATAATAGAGAAATGCTGAGTTGTGGGAAATAGCAACGTTGTAACAACGACTACGCAGCGCACTACTGTATTTGTTGATCTTGTCAAGACAGCAAAAGTGGTATCGAGCAAACTAAAGCAAACTTGTTTAAAAGCACTATTCAGCGCTTAAACAAAACCCCTTCTCTTACCCCACCACCAATCGCCCATGCAGCAATGACAACAGAACAACTGACGAAGTCCGGTGGCATGTTTGGAGAGTAGCACTTTGCATTTTGACCAATGGATTCCTTTTTCTGAAAAAGAATCTAGAACACTCAATTTTAATCCGTAAGTATTTAACATTCGCTTCACACAAACAACCTTATTCGTTGACAAACCATGCACATACGTATCGGTTACGTAAGAAGGAAGTGAGAAGCGCCAGGAAACGTAGCATAAGTAAGTAAAAGAGACCGGATTCAAGACTTTCGTTAAACGTTTTTTATTGAAATTAAGAAGGCAGTTCGAAATTACTTGTAAGGCTTGCGTGAAAGGGTAAATATGGTGAACGCAAATGCATTGTGTTTACCGGTATTCCGGCTATATCTTGAATGGCGTAACAATGCACAAACACGCGTCATCCGAGAAAATCAATTTAAGAAGTCACTACCAAAACCAATCGGCCACAAACACTAACCGCAATTATTCAGCAAACAAAACTAAGTAGTCAAAATCGACCAATTACTATAGCAACCAAAAAATCAGTCACACCAACCAAAAATAAACAGCCACAGAAACTAAGGCCAAGTATTCACAGCAACCAAAATCAACCAGTCATATATATCAAACTAATCAGTCACATCTGTCAAACCAATCAGTCACAATTTGAGGCCATAAACAAGCGGCTCACCGTGACATTTTCTGTGCATTGATAGATCAAAATGTGATGAGTATTAAGCTCATTTCCTGGCTGAACGATCGGCTCCACCTGAGAGTGATGAAAAGCTGGCATCAAAAAACTTTAAACGTACATAAAAACAGGCGTAAAAAGCTGTAAATAGTGTCATTTAAGAAGTTCTTGTGCTGCGGAAGTACGATTCACAGAAGAATTTTTGAAAAATTAAATTGCAAAAATATTTGGTTGCAAATTAATTTGCAAAATCCTGCCACATTCGCTTTGTATGCATCGCAATACTCCACAAACATTGAAAAATTACCAAGAAATCTCGTACTTGTAAAAACAGATTTTTGGTCTTGGCTGTTTGTAAAACCATGTAGGCGCGAGGCGAATTAGTAGTCATGTTCAGAATATACCAATGTGATCCACCAATAACCTTACACCTTCAGTATCTTAAGAAAGCGATATGACGTGGCTTAACATAGTTTGAGTAGGAGAAAGAAAAAACTAAAACAAAGCTTGAGAAATATCTAGAGCAGTGGTTCTTAAGCTTTTCTCCACCACGCCCCCCTTAAGCAAATTTCCTTTGTTTCACGTCCCCTAACTTTAAATAAGATGTAAAAACAAATGTATGTGTTGGTAAATTTGTTTAATTTTAAGGTTTTGTAACAGACACGAATCGATAGAATACACAATGCAGATTGATAAAAACAGACACAACAGAACCATTATTAGTGAGTTAGGAAGTAGAAAAACAGGGTCACAGTCACTTTCTTAACACTATTGTTCACTAACCCGTAAGACTTGGTACAACACTACATCCAGAGTAGCACTGAATCCAACCATGGTCAAGGTCAGGTAAAGTACGAAAGTATTTTGACATGGACGCGCTCTCAAGCGAACACTGTATATAACCAGTTGTTTTTAAGGTAAACATCAGGTACCCAGCATGGGCCTGTAGGTACCCGAAAAATTTTCCACTAAATTTTCCCACTAAATTTCTAGATATTTGCCTTGATAATTTTCTCTGATTCTAGGGACCCGATTTTCCATTCTAGGGACCCAAATCGGGTCCCTGAAACACCTTAACAAAACCTGCTGTAACATCCGAGCAGTCAGTGCAAAGTAAAATGAGGTTGTAGTGTTCAAAGTATAAAGACGAACATAAACAATCTGACTGCATTAAAGCGCGCAACCATACATTATTTAACTTTCTGAATCGTTCAAGAACGAGGTACATATTTTTTCACAATAGGCCTCAAAAGTAGGAATTTTGGATTGACCCTTTCAGTCCCGCGTGCGCTACTTTTCCTGCAGAGCTTTGCAATCCTATAATCGAAAAAAAATTTTTCACTTTGTCCTTGAGCTTTTCTGGGGGGAAATGTCACAAGTAGGAGTATTTTTGCATTATTTTGGCCATATTTGCCTGGCCCTTGGCGCTGTCCCAATGGGCCATTTTTTGGACTCAAAGTGTAGCTGAAAACTAGGTCAAAACCCGCGTCTGTAGAGCTTTTTATTGACTTTCTAGCATATCGGGAGCGAAAGTTATGGCTCATAGACCAAAAATTGACCAAAATTTTGCTCCTCAAAAGTCACTTTTGGGGGCATTTAACCGCAGGCAATAACTCGCCGTCAGATTGGGCTAGAGAACTGTTCAAACCCTCTAAACGTCTAAAGACTCGTGAAGGTGTGTAGTTTGCAATAAAAAAAACGTTTCAGTTTAGGATGTCTGTTTTTTTTAATGCTTATATAATGATAGGATGTTTATCTTATTTTTGCTGACGTCAGCATTTGTGCCCGACCTCCCTTTAAAATACCCGCAGGAGCCATTTAAATGACATGCAATTTTTTTAGTTTAGCTGTTTTTTAGTTACTATTCGGGACTTTGAACGGTCCGAACGGGTGTTTAGCGTTCCTGGTTCCAAGATTAGGGCCAAAAACCTTAAAATTAATTTGGGAAATCCCCCAAAAGTATTGAGAAATGCTCCTTTCCAATTAGCTGTTTTTTGGCCTGACTTTTGAACTAGAAACTTTAGAAACTCAATCAAGGGTTCTAAAAACGTGTTTTCTGTCCTGGAATCAAAAAATCCTGCGAGCCAAAATTTTGGCTCGTGGATCGGATGATGACGTCATATAATTAACCAAGAAACATAACCCTGTCATGATGCCATTGGCCCAAAATCCCCCAACCAAATTTAAAATATTTTTATTCTAAACTACACAACGCCACTAGTCATTTCAAGGTTTGAACAGCTCGCTAGCTCAATCTGCTGCCGATTTATGGCTGGATAAGGTTTGCCCTGAAAGGGTAAATTATTCCTTTTCTGAAACATTTTGAATTAGGCCAAAAACTGGGTTTTTGACCCATAATTTTGGCTACAGATATGCTAGCATGTCAATCCAGGGTTCTATAGACGCGGATTTTGACTTGGTTTTCAACAAAACTTGAGCCAAAGGAGTGGGTCTATGGGTTGGGGCCCAGCGCCGCCTAAAGGGCTCAAAATTTCCAAAGCATGCCTTCTTTGTAATGTCACCTCCAGAAATCTCCCACCGAAAACGAAAAACGTTTTTTTCGATTTTGACGACAAGACTTGCTGAATCCGTTGATGGTTTGGATAGCTCTCTAGCTCAATCGCCTGGTGAGTTATAGGATTAACAATAATAGCAAGCGTAGCAATTGCTACGGGCCGCGCGGTTTTTGGGTAATGCTAATGGTAATGGTTTGTTGTTTCATATGACTCAGCCAACAAGCAGAACCACTATAACAGCCATCGAACGCAGTAAACCAACCATTAGCGAAAATTAGAGCAAATGAAAACACAATGCCGCAATAGCTGATCAGTGTAAACAAAGACGGGCGCTGTGTCATATAGGATTGGCGAAAAACCGTGGCGGTTATCTAGTCAACTAGCCCCGTTTATGACTTTTTGACAAGTGTTGAGAAACAACAGTTGAAGATCGAGTAGGCTTAACGAAAAGAAAAAAAAAACAAAAACGAATGAACGCAGAACATGTTGAAGAAAATGTACAGATGAAAGCGCATGCTTATGTACACAGATGAGTGGGTCGAATTTAAGTGAAGGAATTTCAATTTGGTGTGGTTAGAGTATTTTTAGCAACACAAAGACATTAAAAAATAGTAATAAAAAAAGTATAAAAGTTACAAAAACTAATTAATGAGGTACAAAAGAATACAAAACAAAACAGAAAAAAACAAAAAGTGCACTTCATGGCGGAAAGCATAGAATATCCACACAGAAAATGCTAAAACGTAAATACACACAAAAAATAAAACAGAGTTACATACCACTAAAATGCACAGTATTTTGTTCTGGACAAGTGAAATGTTACTAAATTCATAGATTGGAATTTTTTCATGTAGGAAGTGTTTCTTAAGTTTCCATTTAAAGGTAAAGGTGGTTGAAATACTAATATCGTCTGGTATTGAAGAGTATACTTTTGGGCCAATAAATTTAAGATTAATCTTGATTAATCTGCAGAAAACGTTGACATCAACAATGGCAAGCAACAGAATTGAAATGGGTATATTTATTTCTTTAATACTCAGGACCCCTTTGACATACGTCATATTGCTTTCACAAAGTGGAAGAAAATTTAAGCAACAAAAGAATGTTTTCACTTAGGAAAAGAATGTTGTTTGAACTTTTGAACAGCGTATGTTTCAAAAACTACTGTGTGACTTTGCTCTAACGTTTGCTTGTTAAAAATTGCACGTGTCTTACAAAGACAGGTGCGTTTGAAAAACATGTACATGCACGCGTTTTTCAAACGCAGCTGATGTTCCTAGCAGCGGAAAGAATGCCACAACCAAAATGAAACGTGAACAAAATCTAAAAAACTGAACCCAACCGTTCACATATTTTCAACGACGGTGTAGCATTTAAGCATCCAAAACCTCCTACCATGTGGTGCAAATTACGTCGTAATTGCATTTTTTGCACTCTCATTTAAATTTCAAACATCCACTTCAGATATTTATGAACGCAGTTCTGTCAGTGCAGTCAATCTTCATCAGCAACATATTTAATCTTATTTTGTAGTAATACCAGGTTAAGAAGATCATGAGCAATGGATTATGTATGCAAAGTGGCGCCCATGGCGAAGTTGAGGGTTTTCAACGTAATCTGCTTCGAAATTTCCAACATTCGTTCATAATTCTCAAGTTGGTTTCAAATACCAAAATGTTTCCAAAATTCAAAATGAAGAATTGGATGTATTTTTCAATCCCATCCGTCTTCCTGAAATCCAATTCTAACAATGCACTCTTAGCATTAGCGTCGTACCAACAGTTTTGCTGCAGTTGAAATTATTACCATGCGATACTGCATAAGCCTGACACACAGATAAAAGTTCTCTTCGCAACATTGTCGAAAATGAGAACTTTTTAGTATTAATCAAGATGCAGACCAAAATTATCAGGACAGAGTAAAAATTAGTGTCCTCATAAAAACACCTGGTTCCGTACTCACCAAGTGAAGTCATGGCTTTAGTGTGACAGATCTATAGGCTACTACACTAGTAATCCTTCCTAATTTTCGTCTTGTTTAGCAAATTCGTCCCAGCTCTATTCTTCTGGGATGTGTTTGAATTTTTATCACAAATGACGATCCGAAACTTGAGGGATTACCTATGTCAAGCGTGAGGGGATCTTTGAATGCTACCATTTCGGGCAAAACACATCAGGTGCCTTGTGTAATTGGTGCATAACGGATCAGGTGTATTTGGGGCAAAACGGCTTTTTATGGTATCCATGAGTTGTGTGAAAGTTTTTAGAAGCACTTTTAAGGCTATGAGTTTTCAAGCCTTGCACTGGTTGCAAAATCTAGGGTGTTGTAAAGCGTCATTTGGAACCAAAGTGGTCTAGGTGCGTTCCACACTTGACTAGCACTCATGTGACACTTTACTAAACCTTTTTCCCAAGTCGTGGTACTGTGATCAACACAGAAAGACACTAAAATGTGAAAGAGTCCTCACGCTAAGTTTAGTTAAAAACTATCACGTTTCCAACCGAAAATGCAACTAAACAATATTTTTTTTGATGTACAACGTCCGCTTTGCGTCTAACAAAAATAATCAAAACATCGTAGAAGAACAAGAGGTTTGACCTGGAACTAACTGTTCTGTCAAGATCTCTCCAATCAATTTGAAAGTTTCAGCAATTTAGACGGTTCAACAGTTCCTTAATGTTATAAAGTTTTATGAGGGCAAATTGAGGACTGTCTATGAAAAAATAGTACGCGAACAAATAGATAAGAAATGCCTGCCTTAGAAATACGAACATTTTAAACTATCTCCCAAGTTTTGACACTTCGTGCATATTTGTGTTTAATTACCAACCATTTACGAAAATTTTGAGCAGATAACCTTGTCTCAAGATAAATCTTGCAAGGAGTTATGATTTACCAGTAGGACAGAGAAAAATTCCCATAAGACTTCTTTAAAAATGATTTGAAATATAAAATTTCGTTTTTATTCTTTGAAAGTTTTTGCAAATGTAAAAATTGCTATGCAATGCTTTGAAAATTTCGGGGGTGTGGGGGCAAATGCCCCAAATGCTCCCCCTGGTTGCGCGCCTGTGTCGTAATAGTCGTAAATAAGTTTGCGCTGTGCTGCTCTGTTCAGCTCCCACTCACCTTGTATTCCCCATTCTTTAAGTGATATCCACACGATCCGTTTTAACTGTATACTTTTCCTCAATTTTTGTTTATCGAGGACAACAAAACCGCAGAGGTAAAATTTCCGACACTGACTCGCAATTGCGACATGAAAACGTGTTTCAGCCAAAGTAGCCAAAAACTACATTGACTGTACATAAAGCACTGCGGTCAGTTTAATGTAGACGCTTTGCAGCAAGGTCACTGCACAGAACCTACAACATTTTCCGCAGCATTGTTGAAATCTAATTCCTGTTCGAGAACCTCTTAGTTTAAATGTCATGCTGTTCAACCTATTATTCACACAGACTCACACTATTCACACCGACATTCTGTTAAGGTACGAAATGCATTCTGCTGATTTAGCGTAAGCGCAAAAGGATAAGTTAAGTCTCTTACGCGAACAAGATGTTGTTTCGCCGAAAATGTCGGAAGTTGAAATAATCGGCAATTGTAATAAGTATCCTCCGCGGGAAGACTGAAGTTGTTGTTCAGCAGTTCGAACGAATTGTACGTTTCACCATCAGGTGCATTTGCCGCTGATCCGCTTTGATCAAGGAGCAGTATACTTTTGGACCCTGTTTTTGTGCAAAAAGTGCAGAAGTTTCCTTTTGTGCAGCACGCTTGCTTTTTTTATAAAAATCCTTGAAAAATCAAAGGGTTGTTTTTTTCAAACATGCACTTTTCCAAACGACCTACCTCGTTTAGTGCCGTGATAGTCAGCCTGAATAAGGTCGCTTCCAGTTGGATCGTTATCGCCGTAAGCGTAGATCAAACGAATAGTGTCAGACTGCAAATAAATGGAAAAAAACACTTGTCACAGAACGTAGTTAATAATACATCAAATATTGACTTTAAAAAGTCAAATTTAACTTACATCAAACGATTATTATCGTTGTGGAAAAAGCTGAGATCAGAAAGACGAAAGTTTCAAATAAATATTCCGAGTAACATTTCAAGGAGCCAAATTTCTACGTAACTTACAGTTCGTTTTAGTTTGAAGAGCCATCCATCACGCATGTTTGAAAGGAACAAACAGAACAATTTTGCAAATAAATTTTTTCCAAACCATAAGTGTACAAACTTCAGACAAAATCACACGGAAAGGACGCGCCAAAACCCGAAACGCGTTTGACAGAAACAGGAAAAAAATTGCTCAAGAATTTCATATTTAAAAAGAAATGAAAAAATGCAAAGCAACAAATGCTGTTATGTGAATGAGAAATTGTAGGCCAGGTTTGTGTGTACAAAATGCCAGAGGTCTCAGGAAATTGAAGGAAAATTAAAGCGTATTGTGAAAAAACGTCAATTTACTGCAGCGACCACGCTAAGTGAAGGAGTACATTAAACAATTATGAAATGGTGTCTTCCTCGTTAATGGTTGTTTCAGGTTTGAAACCAAGTTTTGAACTCCGCCCTGATTGTGAAAGCGTCCCTTGCGACATAAATGTTTCTTCCTTATGAAATTACAAAAGAAGAAGAAGCGTTGTCAACCGACAGCAAACATTCAAAGAATTCAAATACCAACCGTGATCTCCTTATCGTTAACAGCTTCACAAGCTGCCAATTCTCTTCTAAACTTGATTATTGTCCAACCATCGCATTCTGACCCACCTAATAGTTCCAGGTTTTGGCCCGGGTCCAGTGGAGGATAGCTATTGCCGGTAGTGGGACCATTCCTGTCCTAAAATATATCAAGTTTTGCTGCTTTTGTATGTTTCGACAATTTTACTAAGAAATTGAGCATGAGCGGGCATTGCAAACAATCTTCCATTTTTACAGAATTTCATTGAAACAAAAAGTAGGTTCAATTCAACAGTCATTTGCTTTTTTCATCGATAAATGATTTGGCTTTAAAAAAGGATTGTTTCGTTTTGTTTTGAAATATCCCCCTCATAGTCATGGTTGTTAGGCAAAATCGACATGATTAGTCAAAAAACATTACATTTTAATTTATCTCTTTGAGACTGTGCTTCTGATGTATAAAGTTCAATTAGTTTCTATGCCGAAGATTTTCCTGGTTACCGTTAGAACAGCCTCTCCGTTCTTGACCCATCCAACATGAATGTCGGCGTTGGCCATTGATCCGCTCGGCGAAATACCAATTCCCACCCATCCAGTTGTGCGAGCATGAACCTGCAACAGATTTCGACAAATCTCGGGTTAAAAAGTGCTTTTCCGTTGTGGAAAATTTTAACGACCAAACGTAATTGTTGGAAACGTACAACCGAGCAAGTGAGTTTTTATTACATAAAACATCCTCCGTGTACAAGGTGCTTTGCAGGGTAGCGAGTTATCCTAGAAAAAGAAAGTTCCAAACGTTTCAGAAAATCAAGAATATTTTTCTTGGATCTAATGCAAGCGTTCATGTTATTGCTTTCATACTAATAGTCTATCATTGAAGCCACACGCTTCTGGTTCCACTTTGGGAAACTTAAAGCAGATGCGTTACTGATGCTGTGCGACCGATTAATTATCCAAAATTTTCCACTGGGTAATCTGACTTTGAGAAGCGAAACCTCAACAATTTACTTTGTAATACATTTGTTTACCCTTTTTGTGGCAGTTGTGACTTCCCACTAAGATGGTGAATCTCAAGAATAAATCTGTTGGTTGTCAGTTTAGCTGACGGCAATGGTTACAAAATAGCATAGAAATGCTTACAAGTAGATGTCGTTCCAGCATACCTCAAACGTGATATGTGTGTCATTGTACTCCCAGTACAAGTGAATAACTTCGCTGGCGTCCAACACAACACTGTGTGGAAACTGTTGAGAAGTATTGGGTGAGATTGATGCTGCTTCCAGGTTTAATACACCAAGCAATACTGCTAAGCAAAGGCGTACTCCATGCATTCTATCTCGCATGGTGGTCTCTCAGTGCGGATAGCAAAATCTGGGTATAAAGTGGTAAAGGAAATAATTTCTAGAAATTATTAAGACACCCACACATACGGAATAGTGAAAAAATTGCAGTTGACGTTTTTTGCGCAAACAACTATTTCAAAACAAATTACCCACATGAAGTGAGGGAGCTCTTACAGCGATGATCAGTGGCGAATCCAGGGGCTGGCGGTTTGGGGCAACTGCTCCCCCAAACCCCTGTGGCGCCCCTTGAATGGCGCCATAAATGGGTTCCTTTTTGGTGCACATGAAGTAGAAAAAGATTTTAAAATACTTTAAAATAAACATGTTTTTCGCTTAGTTAAACGTTAAGGTTTACGTGCCGGACTTTACCCAACCTCTTATGGAATAGCGTGAACGATGCGATTGTTTCGTAATAGTTCGACTGTTTCGTTATTTCTTTGCCGCGTGAGAACTGCCCAGCCTTCACAAACGCAGTCGCATTCGCAGTTCTCAACTTGCAGCTGTGCTGTATGAAAATGGTCTGTTTTTTACAAGTTTATTCTTTTATGCTTGATGACCGTCCTGAAAGGAAAAGGAAAGGTAGCAGTAAAAGCAGGAATGCAATATGGAAAACTTATTACTGACTCAAGATTTTACAAGCCTCCAAAATGTAAACGAAAAACTAGTTTCAGCGCTATTGCCAGAGCAGTTCGTGACTCAGCAGTTTGTCTGCATCGTACAGTAGTTTCATGTTTCCAAGCCAATTGGACGATAGTTTTGGACTTCAGTTTGAGAACCTGTTTTAAGAAGAGGTATAACAGTCGCAGTCTTCCAAGCTGTGGGATATTCCTCAGAGGAGAGAATAAAATTAAAGAGAAGGCTAAAGGGAGTAGCGAGTGATTGACTACAAATTTTAAGAATCCGATTGGCAGGTTATCAAATCCCTTGCATTTATTTGGATTCAGGCTATTTAAGACCTGAAAAACTTCGAAAGGTTCAATAACAGGAGATAGTAGTAGCTGATCGGTAAGATATTCCAAAGTTGTTAAATTTTGGTAATCGTTTCGTGGAGAGTTTGAAATGGAAGTGAAGTATTCATTGAAAAGATTGCATTAAATACGATTATCATGTATAGGTCTTCCATTTACATTTTATGGGTAACTATGTTTTCTACTCGGCTTCCATTTATGATTTAAAAGCTTCCAATAATTGAGATCAGAGGTTTCGACAATATGTAGTTTGCTCATGAATCGCTCGTTATATTTTTTGTTTCGCCAGTTTTATTTTGCGTTGAACTAGGTTTCTGGTTTTATTATATAGACGTTTGTGGTTATGTTTTTGGTTTTAAGCCAGCGTTTGTAATAGCGAGATCTTTTTCGAATTAGAAGTCGGAGCTCGCGGGTAAACCAAGGCTTGCTTTTGTATGCAGGATAAACTATTTTTGTGGGAATAAAAGCTTGAAGCGTTTGGTTTATGACGTTTGTAATGTTTGAAAGAGCTGAATTGACATTGGGAGAATTGATGATAATGAATTCCCAAGGGGTAACATGCAGTGCATTGTTCAAACCTAAAAAGGCCCCATTGTTATAGTCCCACACAAAAAATGGTTTAGAAACAACGTGATGTTTAAGTGAAAAATTCAGTTCGATAAAAATCGAATTGTGATCTAAATTGTTTATAGGGTCTAGGACTCCGTGAGATAGGACTGCCGATGGTATATTTGTTGAAGCCCAGTCAAGAATCATACGATCTCGTGTAGCAGTGTCGATAAATTGATGAAAGCCAAATGCTGACAAAGTACGAAAAAGATTTGACTGAAGCTGACACGGTTTGAATACAGAATGATCACTGAAGTCACCAATAATCAGTACACAGCGATCAGGGTCAACTAGAAGCGACGCTAATACATTAGATAGGGAATCGGTAAACTTTTGCTTGAGAAGAGAGTTAGAATTTGATGGAAGGTAGCACACTGCAATATAAAGACAACGAAAATTTGTAGTTTTAAGTTCAAGCCACAGTATTTCAACGTCATCTGATTTTTCAACGTCATCAACCCAAACCCATGTTTGCTGAAGCAAGCCTCTGGGCAAGATCTGACGTGTTATGTATGGATGAATTGCCTTTTTTCTACCCCTAAGCAAACCTGTGTAGGTTAGCCCATTCATCAAAGAACTGCTTTTCTGCAAATCATAAAAAAGCGCTTACCGCATCATTTGAACATCAGGTGTGCTGATAAGGAAGGGAACAAAAGATTGGGAAAGTTGAGTTCTGATTCGTCAATTTCCTCTTTGCGCAATTGAGAATATTTACCGAATAAGTGCTGATGTCATTGTATAAATGGCAAACATAAGAAAAGTTTCCCTTCTATATCTTGATGTTATATAACTTTAAAAAGGCAGCCCGCCAACATAGCAAGTCTAGCAAACACCGTCTGGTGCAAACAAATCCAGCAGGTTCAAACCAATGGGATTGGGCGCGATTGGCTTCACCATATCTTCAGTTGCTATTATGATCCAGATGTTGTTTACTTAAGTTTATTTGATCGGTTGGAGACAGTGCGAAACTTGCGGGTTTAAGAATAATCAATCGCAATCGTTGCCGAGTTACTGAGTGCAAAATATCAAAATTTCGTGCAATTTATAATATTCCCATACGATGCACCAAGTGCGGCAAAATTACAACTGTTAATATCTCAGTTGAGCGAACTAGAACTTGCTTGGTTTTGTTACTAACTTGAATAGCTTTTGCCTTTCTTCTCACTTGGTAATACACGCGCCATTTGTATCAAGCAAGTTGGAGCCTGCAAGTCGTGCAATCAGTGGGGTAACTGGGGTTTCCCACGCCCGGGGACAAATGTCTTTGGGCGCCCCCGCCTAGCCCGTTCATGAAAGCATAGATGCGAAAAGTGAGTTAGGAGCAAAGGGGCGTCGAAAGCTGACTCGGACCCCGCATGCAGTTGTTTCTATACCTGGATGAAATATGACTGACGTCAGGCCTTTGAAACTTGGAAATGATAACTCTCGTAGCAATAAGAATATAATCCTTTCAATTGAAGCTATTCCCACTTTAAAGCTTCAGTCGCGATTCTACATTCAAACTCTTGTATTGCGACATTCCAAAGTGTGGTAATGCATTCGAATTGTAGCAACTAATTAAAGAAAATGCAAGAAATAGGCAAAACTGTCTCTGATCACTTGCAAAAATCTGCACGAAGTTTAATGACGGAATTTTTAGGGCACAAAGTCTTCTGATAGCACAGCATAAAAGTGGCCCAGTTGCATCTTGTTTTCTTAAGCACGGTTTGTCTGAGCCTTTTTGAGACCCCGAATCCAGTGTTACCCCTTATTCTCTTCTTTCGTCAGGTCTGGAACAATCATCGCGGGTGCAAGCTATAGGGCAAGGCTGCCCAACCCGCGGGCCGCATGTAGCCCCTGAGGTTGTTTTAAGTGGCCCGCGATGTGATAAATTCTCAAGCAGTCTTTTCAAATTTTATGCATTTTGTATAGGCTCAAGAATATATGCCATCAAAACATACCAAAATCATACCTGTTGTTTCTGTTATGGGCCTACCACCCAAAAACTTGTATAACAAACTCTGCGTAGATATGTCAAAATTTTAGATTTGGTTTACGTCCATACAAGCTGGTAATAAGATGAAAGGTCTAGTTCCAAGATTTCAATTAAGTCTACTTTTCGTAATATCACTCCTCCGATGCCTGCCTGCATAGCATGCCCGGGGCAGCCGCCCCTTTTCCCCCCTCTGCACGCACCTCGTAACAACATACCGCAAGTTTCATTGCTGCTCTAAACAGTGCCGTAGCAGTGCAACTCTGGTCCCCCCCAAAGTGCTTACCGGGGCCCCCTAATGGTGACTTATACAAAAGAACTTTAGACGTTATGCTGTATCTCGAGGCCGAATGGCCTTCAAAACAAAATATCCCTAATTGCAGACATGATTTTGGTAGAACCAGGCCCGTAGCCAGGTTTTAAAATTTGGGGAAAATATATTTCTAGGGGGAAATATTTTTGTTTTTATCATATGTTATGTTTGAAACAAATTTCTGAAAGCAGTAACACAGCCGTGAGTCAAACCATATGCGTGCGCTGATTGCTGGAGACAGAAGATTCACCTAAAAACGTAACTGAGGCTCGAACTACTTTTGCAAACCTTGATCTTGATGAGATTTCGCAACTGGATAGCAGCCAATAGCATTCGACATTTTGCAAATAGTAATTATTAGCATCCATTGACAGTTGACATTGTGTAGTTATTATGTAACATGTAGAACCTCAATTTGGGAGCAGATGATCCCCCTTCGTACACAACACAACTTCGTACAATGTGTTATATGAAACGAAGACCCAAATCATTGGGTTTTGCTTATGTTTATACTGCCGTTAGTCTTCTAAAATATATAAATAAAAAAACAGAGCTGAAAGCTGTTTGCAGTGGTTCATATCCAACTTTCCGAGACAAACAGAAACTTTTCGATTTAGGGCGCTTTGGATTTTAAAGCCAGAATCAAGTTGCTTTTATCTGTAAATTTTTAATTCCCACACAGCCCAGTTTTTCTGTCTCATTCTGCCTATTTAGCAGCGTAATGCAGAAAATCAGCTGGATGATATTTTCTGAAACTGTGGATTGTAATTTTCATTGAAGACAAATATCTAATTATCCCACAAAAACGAATTTACTTCCATAATCTGAATGCAAGTTTCAAAAGAAGTTACAAAGTAAATTAAAGCCATATCTCTGTAAATTAATGCCTATCCAAAATTTTCTGCAGAATATTCATGCATTCCTTACAAATAGGGATCTGGCTAAAATCAGTTTAAATGTATCATGAGCTGCTGATTAAACGACAGGTAGCCTGTTATTTCTCACATCGAACATCCTTCGTCGTAGAACGAAATTTCTTTTTTGGCAAAACGTTCGCGATCTAGTTTGATTAAGTGGCTTCTCATCAAATTCATCACCAAGCCTTTTTCTTCCCTGCGTTTTGGTCTTTTACATGAGCATTTTGGGTTTATACAGCGAACTCTAACGTCAGTGTCAAATATCACGTGAGGCCGTGACGACTTTTTCTGCACACAGAAGGTGCGTTTGCTCAGAGACAAGTTGAGGTGGACAATGAACAAAGCCACAATGTACCAAAGATCAGAAAAGCTTTTCAAAATTTTGCTTTTGTTGTTTTCGGTGCATTTCAAGATACTACAATCGAAAAACATTCAAAATCTAAAAGCTAAGTCAGTTAGTAACTTATTTCTCATGTGTACTGCCGTGATTAGTAGTTTTAGTACTATCGTCTGTTGGCAAACATCAGTTCAAAACAAACCAATAGAAACATGAATTGATTTTTGGTGTGTTTTGTCTTGTTTCGTTCACAAATGACGTCATGTTTTTTGCTTAAAAATCAACACTCTTCCTCCTTGTCACAAATATTTATGCTCCTCTACGAAAATAACGTCACATTAATGCTCCCTTCTGTACGTTACACAAATCAGTCCAGGCCCCAGAGAGGGGGTTGGTGGGATTGACCCCCCAAACAAGTCTCCCAGACACCCCAAATTGAAACATGAAACACTATAAATTAGTGGAGTTTTTGTAAATTTTTACAATGCCAAGCCCCCATAGAAACGCAAAGCCCCTCAATCGAAAACTTTCTGGCGACCATTTTGACATAAAGATGGGTTATCTGTCTCTGTCGAAAGCGAACTTTTAATTGATTGTGACGAAGGTTTTCTTTTTGAACCATTTGATCATAGTATTTTACTTTTCAACTGGAGAACTCCTCTTCGTACCAAAAGTACAGTAGAGCCGCAATTATCTTCATCAGCTGGCAAAAAATATACCCCTCACAGAAATGATAACCTAAATTTGCTGAGCCACACATGGCCAAAATGTGTTTCTCTGACGCAAACGCGGGCGCATTTTTGGTGTATATTCAATTCTACCAGGTCTACATCACCACAAGACAACGTAAGAAACTTATCCGCTACAAACGTATGGTGTAAGTACTGTAATACTTTGTTTTAGTTAAATTTTATAATGGATACCACGGCCAAAGCAAACGATACAAATGACATATTGCAAACGTTTCGACAACATCGAAACGTTTGCAATATGTAATTTGTATCGTTTGCTTTGGCCGTAATATTCCTTATAAGGCTATTCACCACTTCCGTTTTTTGTGTACCATAGTTAAATTTTGGTCATAACATTTTTCGGTAGAAATAAACTTGTTAATTTTTTGCTGAAATGTGTCTTTTCGGGTTGTAAAATAATGGCAGCCCTAACCTCTGACTACAGGTGGAGTAACTGCAAGAACATTCACCTTCAGGAGGAAAAAATCAATATAAAAGTGAAATGATAACCTACTCCAACAAAAACGATAAATGCGATAGATACCTTATCAACGTTTTGAACGGTCTACCTAAACATCTGATTCATCAGTTGGACAAGGAGCACGTAATCTCATCCCACACACAATACTGATTGATCTTAGCCAGTTTTGTCAGAGCAACAGAAAAGTTGATGTTGAATTGCTAATCTCGAACACAAAGTTTGTCCTTTGCTTTTTCCCTTTTAATCGATATCGAACGTCCGATACTGGCCAACGCAAAAAAAACTCGCGAAGCAAACATGAACAGCACACAAATTTTATGCTACAAATGGCTTGGTACATGAAAACAAATTAATTAATAAAATTTCGTAACGCTAAATCTTGTTTCAGTTTGCTTTACTTACATGAGATGAAAGGGTTTATGGCCAAATGGTGGGTGATAACAACGCCGTAGGCTTGTGAGACTGCATGTATTATGTTTGCTTAACATATCTGCCACACAAGAACTACTTCATTGAAGGTCTAATATTTGCAACCAAAACAAGTTTGTTAAAAGACTGAATGGCTAGGATTTAGCACATTGTAGTACTGACATTCATCACAGAAACGTATCATTCTTGAAGTTCACTAAGTGGAACTTGAAATTTATTGGGATTCATTTTGATACTTGTATGCAAAATCAGTAGAAAATCTGATTTTTAGGAACGAGGTTTTCAATTCACTTATTACCAATCTCATCGCAACCTTTCTAATTGAGTGTTTTCGTTATGAAGTCACTGTGCATTTGTGCTCCATATTGTGCAGTATGGTTATTATACAAAAAGTGAGTTTGTTGGTTGAACAATTAGTCGAAATATGGAAATAAAGAGTGGAATCCAATATAGAACTCATGTTTCAATAACAGCATCTTTTTCAGGATATTTTGCTTTAAATTGACATCCATACATGGTAAGGCTGTTGTAGAAACGCATTGCGTTGCTAGGCTCTAAGCAGCTCACAGTAGAAATTCCGCCTATACGGAAAATTGCGTCATGGTGTCACATTACCATGACTAAGCGGTCTGCTGTTGTCAAACTTTGTTTGCTTGTCACAGCGTGACCGCCGCACCAATGTTAATAAAACGTAGTGATTTGGAATCAGATGGGAACGGTTCTATCGGTTCGAACAAAAAATGAAACAAATTCATGTCACATGATCTAGATTTACTTATTTATTTAGTCACAGATTTACTTAGCTAGATGCGTTTCCCCAAGACGAGACGAAGTGATCAGACATAGTGCGACTGGATTCGTGGGAATCATTTTTTGGGAGTGCCTGCTATATTTAAGATCCAGATAGTCATATTCTTGCCATTCAGCGTTTTCCACGTTTTCTCCATTTGCGATTATCACCATAATCTCGCTAACGTCGACGGGCAGCCCCTTTTACCGGCCCCACTAATTTTGTTTGCACTGTTTGTTGCTAGTGCGTAGACGTATGGTTTTCGCAGCATCAACAGTGAAGCAAAATGCAGATGAAATATGTCTCATTCTATCACGCAAAACTGTCTGGACCGAAGGAAAATAGAGGCCATACGTGAGAGAACAAAATGTTGTAGCTGAGCTGTGAAGGATATTGTCTTCTTTCAAACTTGAAGTCACAATTAGGAAGAAAAACTAGCTCTTAGTGCGGTTTATCAATTGTGCGGAGGTTATGCGAGTTGACATAAACGAGGCGCTGAAAACGAATGTTTTGTCCAAGGAACATGACTCATGGCCCACTTTGATTTGAGGCCTTTGGGAACCCAAAACGACAATATATCGACTTGGACTATTTCAGCCATAACTTGCCAGCCGAGAGAGCTAGAGAGATATTCAAACCCTCTAAAGATGCGGAAAGACCTCTGCTGTAGTTTCGATTAAGAAAATTAGGCAAGTTTTGGATTTACATTTTTGTTGGATTACCTCATAATAGGTGAAAGTTTAGGTCTCTTATGCCCACGTTATCTGGCCCTGAGCCTCAACCGCAAGAGGGACCTTTGTGCTTGTATTTTTGAAAACAACTAGGCGGAAATCACCATCTTTAGAGACTTGATTAGGTTTCTAGCGTTTGTGGTTAGCAAGCTATGAACTAAAAACACAAAATAAACAATTATTCTCCTAAAAGATTAATTGAATATTTAATTGTTTATTTTGTGTTTTTTTTTCATACCTTGCAAACCACAAATGCTGGAAAGCCAATCAAGAACTCCGAAGATGAGGGGCTTTCGCCTAGTTTTTCTTTGAAAAACAAGCACGAAGCTCACTCTTGCGGGTGGAAGCTCAGGTTCAGATGAGGTGAACCAAAAAGTCCTCAACCTCCCCCCATTATGACGTAACTCTCACAAAAACTCAAGTCCATAACTTCCCAACAATTTGTAATCGGAACTAGAAGATCTTCCGAAACCGTAGAGAGTTTAAACAGCTCTCTAGCGCCTGGCGAGTTATTGACTGGACAACTTCAAAGTGTATTGTTGCGGCGCAAAAAGTCAAAACCCGGAACACGTTCAACGCGACAGTCACGGCACCAACTAACTCCGCAAATAAGATGCGTGCAACAAAGGTTCATGGTGAGCCGCCTCAAGCTAGAAACCCTGCACTTATTGCGAAGCGAGCGCGGCGCATTCCTTCACACAAAGCATCTTAAGTGCTTGCGGCCATGAAAGCCCTTTAAGTCCCGCAAAGCCAAAAGGCTGGCACGGACTCGGCCATAAATCGCCAGGCGATATAATTAGACAGCTTTTCAATCCCTGTAAAAATTCCGGAAGTCTTGTAATATCGATTTTTAAAAAATTGGAAAGTTTCGGATTCGAAATTTTTGGGGAGTGTCGACACAACTGGGGCAGGTCAAAGCTTTTTTGGATGACCTCATCGGGGTCTGAGAAAAACCTCAAGCGGAAATTTCTTTATTCTTCAAAAAAACACGAGAAAATCAGCATCTTCAGAGCCCTTGTTTGGCCATATAGCGTTTGTGGTTGGCAAGTTGTGGCCTAAAACAACAAATTAATTAATTAATCTCCTAGGGTTATATTTAATCAATTATCAATTTGAACTTAACTTGCCAACCACAAACGTTAGGTGTCCAACCAAGGGCTCTGCAGTTGCGGATTTTCGCCTAATATTTTTAAAAGAGAAAACATATAGGTGTAAAGATAATTTCTGTAGACAATATATCAAAAGGGTGATTTGAACTAATCAACAAAATTGTCTTTAAGATATTTTCAGTATGTTTATTTCTATTATATCGTCTTAAGAACCGTAATCATATAAATATTTGTGTTCCTGTAGTATCGGGTGAGTGAAATCTGGTGCGATCTTATGAAAATAAGAATAGTGCCAAAAAAGATTTTCACAAGGATTCTACTTCAAATTGCTTTTCACTGGTTTCCTGTTTACCCACCTGTTGTTGTTTGGAATGTGAAACCTTCTTCACGGTTGGAAAAAAGGTTGTTTTTGCCTTTTCAAACCATCTGCTGTGGAGACGGCTGTCAAACCACTGCACTGGCCATTTTCTGAAATGATCGCTGACCTACGGGCACAGCACCCAATCTATCGATTGTATCCTATATTTCAACAAAAACAATACATGCTCTGGTGACATGAAACATTTTGTCTCTCACAGCTTGCGCTAATTTTAAACTTGATGTTTGATCGAGCACATGAAGGAAGAGGTCGTTCGAGTCAAAGGACACGCTTGTTTACATCCTTTGATTGCAAAAACGGTGAGATTTTAATTCACTTTGAAATTTCCATGTGATTCAACTAACTCTTTGAAGATGTTAAGTTTGCCATTTTCGTTTCGACAAAATGCAGCGCATAGTTCACCACCAAGGGAATGTGCGCCTGTATTTGTCTTCACGAATGCAGGGAACCCGTACTGTGTTTACATGTTCAACTGCATGCACGTTCTTGCTTGCTTTCAAATATATTTTAAATCTCTCCATTGTTCAAGAACCGTAGCACGTTTTGTAACCGCGACAAAGCAATACAGTGCGTGTTACGTAGTAATAAGATAAATCGTAAGCATTCACGTATAAACGAATTTTTGTTTTCGAAGTTAGAAACAGTAATGTTTCAAGAGATGATCTGGACGTTAATTTTGAGTGAATATGTTAGAAAATGTACCATTATCCCCTTAAAAGTTACTTTTTGAAAGATCTTAGCTTTGTCTTGACACAATTTATCACAGGTAGGTGGTCAAAAATTAGCTTTACCTTGTAGCTTACTCTTAAGGTCATTTCAAGTGGAAGTAATGTCGCAAAGAAAAAATAAATTGTCATTCCATGACGAATCCTCTCGTTCAGGAAACGCCCTCCGCTTTGTCTGCAAAAATCTTGCTAACTTATCATTTAAAGCAATAAATCTTTGGGTTGCCTTTGCTCGTCTTAACCACCTCCCTGTAGTGTGATACACTTAACTCAATATATTCTCCGTCAGCCTCATCGAAAAACGACACAAACATGCCATGCTTCAGACGCCTACTTTAAATGTAGTTCACGACCGAAACGACGACAGAAGTTACATGATCAAATTCCAAAACCTTAGCACATCAAACTTACTGGGGTATGGTGTAGTGGCAAGTGACTAACACAACTGAGCAGTCAACTAACTACCCACCTCAATTTTATTAGTGATAAGCGATGGTTTCGAAAATTGAATCAAGATGCGTTGGCTGGATCGAATGACGGGCTTTCAGGCATATCATTATGTGCAAAAAACACCGTTCAATTGCAAAATTGCAAGCAGGTAATCGCTGCTCTGGCTGCTCGGTGCAAATGACTGACTGTAAGCGTTTTGTCAACACAGGCCAGAATAACCGTCCACAATACGTGGGCACGTAGACTTCTATTATAACATGTTGATCACAAAGTGTTAAACTGCCAAAATGTTTCATAACAGTGAACTCGTGGAGCACACTGCTTTTTCGCTGAAATGTTGCTTTATCTATTTTTCAGGAAAAAGTTGCTTGATCAGGCGTTTGCTTTGAAGTACGTGTTGTTTCCAAGGTCAGGTTGGCAGTTGTGTGTAATTTTCGGTAGTAAAACCCTGTGTACTAAACATAAGGGCTTAAAAATAGCAAGGGATGAGATACCATATGCTGTTGTCTTACCTGTTTTGCTTTTCGCTTTGCGTTGGACTAGTAAAAATGCATAGCCTAGTGATGTGCCACAAGTGACTTGACTGAAACGTAAAGTTCCTGCAGACAGCAGTGATAACTGCAGATAGGGAAAAATCAGAAACATTTGATGAGAATTTGTTGCAAAGTCATAGTCGTAGGGGAACAAAAGTGTTTTGAGGTGCAAAACATTTTTTCCCGACAAATCAATTTCTTGATGTTACATCAGGTGAGCAAAAAACAAAAAAGTTCATATTGGTACACAGCATGTATGCATAATAAATAAATAACATACATTATACAAACTGAAAAATGGAAAGCTAGTGGACAAAAACAAGCTTTTATGGCAGAAAAACAGCATACACATTAACAACATTCACAATCAGATGCAACACGAAAGTATTAGTGTGTAGATTGCGTAATGCATAAGTGTTGGAAGCATTACATCATGTCATCTAGACTCGACTCCTAATTATTATCACCATAATCATAGGCTGATTTAGGGGGGCTAAGGGGGCTGAAGGCCCCCTAAATTTTCTCAGATACGTTTTTTGATCCATGGTTTCCGACACAGAAACGTCCATTGGGGTAATTTTTTTGGACAACCTTTAAATAAATTATTTCTTGCACAGGGATAAGGACGAAAATATGAAATGCATAGCTTAATTTGCTCAATTTGGGCAATCCGAATATGTTTATTTCACAATAAATGAAAGTTCTAATAAACACGTTTTTGTATGAAGAATGTGGCCTCAATGTTATATAATTAGTAAGTGTTTACACGAAGTATTTTCATTACATACGCGTTAGATAAACCGCACGTGCGTAGGCGTAGCAAAGTGGGGGCAGGGGGCCATGGCCCTTCCAAATTTTTAGAATATCTAGTCAGTTTGTGCTTTAAGAGGCAGCATCTCAAACAAAATACTGTTGTTCGCCTAAAATCACACATTTTGACCCACCCAAAAATTTTGGGCATGCCATGCCACTGCGCACGTAAGTATTTAAATTCTTGTTTCATTTGGGTAATATTGGACTTCTTGTGGACAAAAGATGAATAAGCAGGAGACTCAGAACGGTCGCTAGAAAGTTTTCGATAGGGTTTGCCTTTGTGCGGACGGGCTTGACATTCTAAAGATTGACTAAAACTCTACTTATTTACAGTGTTTTATGTTTCAATTTGGGGGCTTGGAGCTTTGTTTAGGGGCTAAGTCTACCAAGCCCCCCTTATGGTGACGGGACAGGGCAGATTGGACAAAAGTTGAATAGGCTGCAGATTATACTATTTTTTCCTGCAAGCTTGTATGAATGAGTTCAGCTCATGGTATTACTGTAGTTAAGCGAAGGCATCAAACTTACTCTACAACGAACTTACATTGCAGTTAACTACAGGCTAGATTAGAGCGTTCAGTGACAGCGTAAATTCCAAAATAGCAAACCTAACCGTAAAACGTAGCCTACATGTCAGGTAGAAATGATGCACGCTAGATTAGCTGTAGGGTATATTAAGATGACTACAGATTAGTATCAGACCTGCCAGCAGCGGTGTCGTGGGGTGGGACGCGTGGGAACGACGTTCCCACAGCTTTTTGCACAAGTAACGTTACTTGAAATGAAGATTTAGATTTTTCATTT
>JGI24021J15306_10000935_pt1 | contig 26218 bp, 15 predicted proteins | sample Ectturendosymbi1_FD_15306 | JGI IMG/M metagenome (IMG submission 15306) | reverse complement strand
AGTTTCCAGTAAAAACTTCAGCGAAATACTACCACCTAACGGTTGGTGCCCAGGGCCAGGCAAAGTTGGCCAAGGTGGCCTAAAAGTCCTCCACTTACGACGTCACTCACAAAGAACCCGCACCCCCTAAGCAAAAAAATTTTTTTCGAGTGCGATCTACTAGACTGGCTGATCCGTTTGAGCCGTTGAATAGCTCTTTAGCGCAATCGGCGGAGGAGCTAGGGCGTTGGTAAGGCAACTGAAAACTGCTGTTTTTTTGCAAAAATCGCCAAAACCAGCCAGATGCCAAAGTGTTAATCAATCAGAGACAATGTAGCAACTTGGGTTTCCGAACACTCCATGCAGAACTATAACATAGTGTCTCTGGTAAGCAAATTGAGATCGTTAAAAATATGCTTGCAAAATCACTGTGGAGAAGAGCGATTGAGTACAATTACTCTGACGATTTGGCATCGTGATGTAAAAGTGAATTACGAGAAACTAGAATGAGACTTCTTGCACAGAAAACATTCATTGTAAAAAAGCTGTTTTCAAAATACAACTCTTGACTGGTATTTTGTTCAAATGATTGCGACAATTTCTGAGGCTAGCTGTCGCTCCATTCCATATGAGAAATCCCCTGTAAAAATTTATAATACATCAGCACTGCGTGTGTCTGGAAGCATATGAGCTTCTGACAGGTTTGCTTGCATCAGAGCTAGCACTGGCACAGTAGGAGGTTCTGAAACATGTATGTTCGATGCAATATCAATTGTAGATTGTTTGAAAACATATATTGTTTCATATAATTCTGCAAGTGCTATTTTGACAAGGCATTGATGATGTTGTTGTTTTGTAATAATACTAGGCAACATTAGAAGGGAAATGCTGTTGCCTGTTTGCCAATAGGAAATTCACCATTTTCAAATCCACACAGGTCAACCACTGGTGGATTGGTGGTTGCAATATTTCACCTTTCAAGCACAACCATGATGTTTGCATAATTCTTCCAGATGACAGAGCGTCCTATAAGGATAGATCAATACCTGTTAACATTATGGAGAAAGACACAATTTGAGATTCTTTGTTGAGCTATCAATAGAAAGCCTCCAGTCAAGAAAATTACATGCCGGCAAATCCATAACAAGGAGGCCATCAACATTTGCACAGCCAAAAAGTTGGCCATCAAAGTAGAATTGAATTGCTTTCTCAATTTATCCTCTCTGTTATGATAAAATGAAGCGCTTACACCAGTTAGAAAAGGTTTCTTCTGTATTCTAAGAGACAGCAGTTCAGCAAGTTTATCATTGTCAAGTTTAACCCTTTAACGCGCATAGCAGCCACTTTTTTGACCAAACTTTCATTCCATAACTCGCCAGTGGCTAGAGCTAGAGAGGTGTTCAAACCATCTACCGATTCGGCAAGACATCTAGTTTCGACTGAAAATTTTTTTTTCAGTTTTGGGTTTGGGGTTCTCTTGGGGGACGTCACAAGTAGGGGGGCGTTGGCCTACTTTACCCAGCCTTAGGCGCTAATCCAATGGGCCAATGTTTCGCTCATGTTATTTTGGAAATTGGCTTTCTAGCATATCTAGAACCAAAATTATGTATCAAAAACCAAAATTGGTGAAAAATTATATTCCCACAAATGCTAAAGTAAGGAGAAAAGCACCCCGAGCCATAGATGGCTGTAACTCGCTGTCAGAATGAGCTAGAGAGCTGTTTTACACCCTCTAAAGACTCGTGAAGACTTGTGGTTTAGACTGCAAAAAATTTTTTTAGCTTGAGATCTCAGATTTTTTTTTGATGTTTATATAATGGGAGGATGTTTATGCATATTTGTTAACATTTGGATCATGTCGTTATCCCCTGAGAGTTGAACAATCCATCCGATTTTGTGGTTCAAATTTTTTTTGGATTCTAGGCTACAATTACGGGTCTTTAGAGTGTTTGATGAACTTCCTAGCATTTCTGGTTCAAAAGTTAAGGCAAAATAAGTAAAAATTAATTAGGGAAATCCCCTGAAATCACTCAGCTTATTCCCCAATGATTTGGGGTTTTCTGGCCCTAGCTTGGGCACCCGAAACGCCAGGAAGTTGATCTAGGGCTCTAAAGCTTCATATTCCAGCCTAGAATACAACCAAACTTTGAGCCACTATTTTGGCTCATTGTCCGGGTGATGACATCATAAAAGAATAACCAAAAAAAGCAAAACCTACCCTGTTTCTGACTACACCCACCGAAAACCCCAAACCCAAATCTCAAAAGTTGTTTTCTTAGTGCAAACTAGAACACTTCACGAGTCTTCCGAGGGTTCAAATAGCTCTCTAGCATGTTCTCGCAGTGAGTTATTGTGAGTTATCGCAAGCCACACCAGCCGCCAGTGGGAGACTCATGCAGTTTTTGGATTTTTGTGCACAACGGGATTTTTGGGCCATAACTTTGGTTCCAGACAGGCTAGAAGGTCAATCAAGAGCTCTACAGACGCAGATGATCATCTAGGTTTCAAAAAAATTTGAGCCAAAATTTTGGCTCATTGGATTGGCGTCCCGGGCCAGTCAAAATTGGTCAAAATTTCAAATACACCCCTGCTTTGTGACACCCCCCCCAAGAGAACCCCCAACCCAAATGAAATATTTATTTTTAATCGAAACTAGAAGACTTGCCGAATCCGTAGAGGACTTGAACAGCTCTCTAACTGAATTGGCTGGCGAGTTATGGCGTTGCAAACTTGGGTGAAAATGTTCTAACGGTGGTCGGAAAAGGGTTAAATATCAGATGAGGTTGTTCAATTCTGATTGCTGCTCTGTCAAGTTGAAATATCAGATCAGGTAGTTCACTTGTGATTGGTTATACAGTGTAACTCAATTGACCTTCCCGTTCGTCATTTTCTAAATCCTCATTTTCATCATTGGACTTAGATAAGGTCATAAATGTCTTGGAGTTTGCTGAAAACCTGTACAGGAATTTTGTCACTGGGGATTAAATCATATAGCTCATCTGACGGCAACAACAGAAGGGCAGTGCTCTGGGCAGATCACTGACGGAATGCGGAGTGGTTGAACAACACTACGAGACTCTGTACTTTCATCCCTGACATTGGCACCCAGCCTCCTGGAATGGCCCTGCCAAGAACAGTGTGGGTCTGGCTTAACCACCTCTGCACTAGTGTTGGACGTGTCCGCTCCTTACACAAATGAGGCATGGCCCCTTCTGCAGCTTGTGAATGTGGCACAGAAGAACAAACCGTCAACCATGTTGTCCTCCTGTGTCCAATCCATCGACCTCTCCATGGACTGCATGACCTGACAGTTCTTGATGATGAGACATTTGATCGGCCACTCAACACCTGCCCCAAGATATAGTGAGGCCAAGCAGTGGATTGCACAAACTAGCTCAAACAATGAAGGTCAAATAGCAAATTGTTTGCTGGGACATTGTAAGTGTTGCTGTTTCTTTTTATTGAATCCCGTGATGTTTGCAAGCCAGAAGTGTTATACAACTGTGTGACTTTTCAGTTCACTCCTAACGATTTGCACACCAGATTTGAGCTTTGCATGTTTTTCCTTTAGACCACAATCTTAGGCTTTCACACAAGTTGTGCAAACTTGGTGAAAAGCCCCATTTTTGACCTAATCACCAAGCGGTACTCTGAAATAAGCAAGGTATACTGTTTTGATGAAAGTATGGTTATATCTTTGAGGTGTTGAAGTGAAACAACTACAGATACAACAGAAAATATCTGGGTAATTCATGTAGATTGTGGGAAAATGTAATGTTGTAGAGGAAATCTGAGCTCATTCCAGTTCAGCACCCCTGCCTGCATGTGTCCTCAAAATCCATGCAAGAAAAAATGTCTTGTTAACCATTGCAAGAATCTGCTTTAATCAAATGACATCATTTTCTGTGCAGGCGTATGGATTTTGATTGCTGCTATATGTGTTGTGTATAGTGAGAATTGCTTTTTCATCTGTTTTGCTGACTGGTAAGAATAATTATTATATTATTGTTCAGTGACACCACTCTGATTCTTCGAATGAGAATGTTCAAATTTTGGGCTAATGGTGGTAAGTAGTGCTGCTGTGCAACGTGTGAGATGTTCAGAAGTATTTAAATACTTTATCTGATGAAGGATTGGTCTGTTTTTTTGCTGATGTGTAGATATTTTTGTAATTAAACGACCTGCTTTAGAATGTTATGGGACTTGTTCATATGCCAATAAATTTTGATTGACTATTGCTGAGGTGTGCTGATGCAGAGAACCACTTATGTTTTATTGTGTTGTATTGGTGTTGGTGTTATTTCATTTGCAACATGTGCTTGTACTAGAGGCAGGGTTCATATGCAATCTTGAAACGTATGGACAAAAATTTGTCATTTTCCAGCCTGGAAAAGTCTGGAAATTTTTTTTGGTGTGTTGGTATGGAAAAAGATTATTTTCAAGACTTGATCTTTTGACATACATTTTCATAATATTTTACTCAAGATTGATATAATTTTACTTATATTGTGTTAAATTTTACAGTTCCTGTATTTGACCTGGGTAGGTCATACGGAAATATTAGGTCTGGAAAATGTCCGGACAATGTCTGGATAAGGTCTTGAAAAAATATGGAAATTTATTTTCAAAATTGCATAGGAACCCTGTAGAGGTATTAAATGGTATGCTTTCTTTTGTAGATGCCAAGTTTAAAATTTTTCCAAGCTTGCAAAATCTGTGACCTTATGAACATATGATATTACTATCCACTTGAATCAGTGGTAAAACTGAAGGAAGGGTTATGCTATTTTCCTTACAATTTTTCTTTGTTCATTATTAAATAGCAGGAATCACTTCACTATAGCAAAGTGACAAGATACTAGCAGAAAATAGCGGATGGTGTGAAATGGATGTCAAAAAAGAGCAGGTGTCCAGCAAAAACTAGCAAAAATTGTGGACTTGTTTCATTACTTCTCTACACTGCATGGACCCTTTGCCGTTGAAGCTGTTTCGACTTCTTAAAACCTATTGGCTACTTTGTACACTGGGCCTTGTCTATTGTTGAAGGGCACATATTGTGAAGGGCTCTATATGTTAAAAATATTTAAAAAACGGATGCTAATAGATCAGGAGTTTAAAGTATTCAAAAGGTTAAAGTGGGCTAGGATCTAATAATCCAGGGTGTCAACGTAAAATAATTTCAATTTCATATTTCCTAGGACCTTGGCACTTTGAAAATACTCACGATTACTGAGATTGAAGTACCTAGATTTTAAAAATACTCATACTTGCATTACTCAGGCTAATACTGTGGCCAACTTCAATTTGTTTAAGCCTGTCAAGTTCAAGTCATTTTGAAGCTTTTTCATTTTAGGTCCAGATTGAGTCACAGAATATGAACGTCACTCTCTACCCAGACCAAATCAACATACATTTTCAAGTCTTACTAAATGTAATTTGATGTGTCTTGCTGCTCAAGGTGATGAAGCATCTAGTGATTCTAATAGTACACATTGATTCAGAAGCATTTTTGTAATGACTGAACACAACACGTGTACTGTGTCTGTTTCCAACTTAGGCACAAATTGGAAACGTACAAGTGGCGATGAGAAGCTCGTTTATAAGTGGGGTAGCAGTTCATTTATCAACAAGGAAAATGTACTGCTGTCAGCAGATTCGAATATAACTTCATCCGTTGTAAGGTTAAAACACAAAGTGACCTATACTTTCTTAGCAGAACGTACACCAAAATCTTTCTGAAAGATGTTTTGTTTGTCTTTCTACTGAAAACGGTTCTAGAAAGCTATTTAGAGCAACTGTAGTGGCTTCCATCTTTAANGGCGTTAAACTGGAATATGCTCTCATGTTGGGTACATCTTATGGTGAAAAGCATCCACCATTTTGAAAAATTGCATTTTGNCTAGACATGGTTACATACTCTGTCTCATTGCATGCTTTTTCCAAAAACACTGCGAAAGTCATGGACTGTTCGCAATAAACGTACAATTCCTATTTTTTACAGAAACTGGTTGGAATATGGTCCTTTCGTCATTGATACGAGCTATTCCTCTTGATAATGCTTTAGGTCCATCTGCAATAACTCTGTTTATCGACCATTGTCCTTTGCCTACCAAGGTGCACAAGCTAATAGTATTTGTTTTGATTCGATTTAGAATATATTATATCGAAATTCAAGTCTTTCCAAGATTTTGCATGCCCGCGCGTATGGGTGATCTGCTTCTGCGGTTACAAGCAGTTTAAAGTTTTGGCAAAAAATCCCAGAATTTTGGGAAAATCTACGAAAATCAGAATTCGTTTTTGTGAAACATTATTTTTGTGTATTTTATATGAATATTGCTTGGTTTCCCCTGTTCTATGCAGAATTCGACCTGATCATGCTTCAGGTGGCAATTTTCATTGTGAAATTTTTTCAAAAATGTTTTTCTTTGTTCACACTTTCCAACTTTTTTATACTTAAAGCTCAATTCTGCAGATAGAAAATATTAATTTGCTTGTATGGTTTGTTCCATCGCTGTATAGTTTGATTGCCGTTATTAAGAAATAGATTTTGTAGCATTTCAAATGCGCTGAATTCGGCGCGTATAGCACTTTGTGAAAGAGTACTTTACATTTGAGCAAAAGAATGTCAGCCACGTTTAGCGCGTCGTTATTGACTTTTCCCTATGAATGAAAAATTGATTAACTGTGTGGGAGCAGTGGATCGTTTATTGCTTTTTTTCGTTATTTCGTTGAGTCAATGTGTAAAAAGTTTTATTGTTTTGCTGTGGAACTGTTGTATTTTTGTTTTAAAAATTTTTTAGTTGCGGGAGAAACCTTTCGTAAGTTTGTTTTTGTTAGGTTTTGGCTAGAGATCGATACATTGGTAGTNGCTTTCNCGCTTCCTGTTTCCCATGTCGAACACAAGCTTTTTGTTATGATTGCAGCAAGCTGTAATGACATTCATATCAGGCTTGGCGCTGTCACGTGGCAGAGCGGAGGAAGAAATTTTGCATGGCAAAAACGGCGATAAATCAGCAAGACACAGGTTATTGTGATAAAAACGTTTATATATCTAAGCTGGGTGTTGATGCCTTTCCCTAGTGCGGAATGAGACTATTCCTTTCATTGATTAAATCAACGATCCCTGACGTCATGGGCAAGTATCATATATGCTGTTTTTATGATAAACGTAAAGATGTGTGTGATAGGTTTCGCTTGTCGAATCAATTGCGAACTTCTGACAATGAGCCCTGACCCGCTTCTGCAAGCAGCGAGTCGAACGATCCAGTGTGATGAGTTTGTTCTGCCTATTTTCCCGCCTTATGGGTTTTATTGAAGTTGTCAAATAATTCTCAGCCATCATCAGTCTTGGACTCAAGGCTTCAAAAACTTTTAAAAGATACTATAGTTAACCCAAAATCAATCACGACAGGCTTACCTACCTTTAGGATTATATGTTTTTCTGAGTTATAGCATGCGGCTGTATACTTTGATGTTGTTTTCGATGATAAGTATAATATTTTTTGACATTTTGTTACAGATGTCCGCTTTTTTATGACGGAATGATTAATCTTCATGTAACATGTCCTGTACCTTTCTTGTGCTTTCAAAATTCAGCAGAGTTTTGAAAGTACAGTAGAGTATAGCTCATGAGAAATAGCTAGTAAAAGTCTTTTTTGAGCTGTTCGACACCACGAAACTGTTAGAATAATGTCAAGACTTATGCCCAAAGTGTGGAAATCTCGAGCACGCACGGCGCTTATAAACGTTTCTAAGTCGCATTCCACGGCGTAGGAGTAACAATTTGGTGTACGTACTTCTTGAATTTTGTGACGCTCAACACCATCGCGTCATGAATAACGCCAAGCGACTCGTGCTGCCACTGAGTGCATTACAGAAACAGATTGCTCGGTGAAGCAACTTAACTAAGAAAAATACAAAAATGTGTTACCTTTTCGGAAACAAGATCTGTGGTGTATCATGCGTTTATGTTGGCAATATATGCAAACTAGCTGCGTGTCTCCCTTCAAAAAGGTGCTGTGGTTCACTCTTTTTCCCTACGACGGCTCAAATCTAATGAAAAATAAAAACTAAGCAGTGGGTTTATGTTAAAATGTATTCGCCGTTTGGTCCAGACGTTGCGAAATCAATTCTCCTAACCTGAGCATTTGCCATGAGCTTGTCTTGTGGAAAAGCATTAAAAGATGACTGAAAGGCGTAAGCCAAGTATAAGAAACATCACAGCAACGGTAGTAATGACTTGAAAATCCCTATGCAATGATTTGTTCTATATTGCATGTTGCTTAGTCTGCCCGACGTTTTTTTTGTCACAAAATATTTTGCATCATCTGTTGTTTTTATGTTTTAAGAAACGTCTGCGCAGTCCTTGGTCATCTTGCTGAGAGCTTGGCTGGACCTCTGAGTATAGCGATGCTCACAAGTAACGTTTTAGAATACTTCCTTACTGGCTTGGACGAAAGTATAAATGGAGAAAAAACGCCCGTGATAAACATTCTTTACTCGTTGATTGCGTTGGAAAAGTTCGCGCAAACTGGTGAGTGGAGTTGTGTTCATCTTGTTTTTGCTTTGCGATTAGTTACTCACCCAAACATCAGCAAAGTGCCAGTGTTGTTTTCTCGTTCACGGGCTGCGTTTTTTGCTCGCTTCTACTGCTTAGTTTCGTTTTAGGTTCGTATATGGTTTACCAAATGCACTGAGCAAATAAGGATTGTGTTCTCTTAAAAAACAAAAAACACGAGAAGATACGTTTGATTAATTGATCATTTGCTTTGCCGCTTAAATTAATATGTCGTCACTTATGTGCCACAAATCGAACGCGACGTGCACGTAGCAGCTGATAAGCGTGACCCGTTTCGTCAGGCTGCAATGCGCAAATGACTGCGAATACGTGACATGAGATTTGCGTGTTTGTGATCGCATAAGATTTTCGTGGCCGTTTAGGTTTTTGGTATTTACTTGATACGAATATTTTACTGGATTCATGTTTCGATAGGTGACAACAAAACGAGAATCAGGGAAACAAATTTCATCGAAAAGCTTCTTTCTTTGGAAAAGTGGGCGACGTCTGACGATTACAAGAGGCGGCAAGTTGGCTTTTCGGCACAGTGGTTGCTCGACAACTCTTGTAAGTCGTTTGTTGTTGGCCTTCGTGACGCTTTAGAATTCAGTGATGCACAGCCATGGCTTTCAGCCATTCTTTTTGAGGCCATCATTAATGCAGTTAAAAAGATATAATTTCATTAAAAGAATTTATCAACAAATCATTGAAGCACATCTTACTTACGTTAGCAAAGAAAATTCCCCATGACAAGCTTTTAGCCCGGCCAACAGGCTGATTTGTGGATGGCAATTTCTATTGATATATGGCTATGGTGAACAAAGAATGATGTAATCGTAGAAGTTATTTAAAGACATTCAACTTCTTTGTCTCTGTTCGTTCGTATTAACTGCAGTAGAGGGTCCCTTGAGCGAAAAGCAGCCTTTTTCAGTATATGCTTTTTCTATGCTGGCGTATGCAGGTTCTCCATCCGAGAAAGTGCGGTATACAGCTGGCTAGCTCATATGTTAGAAACAGCAGTATAGTTATTTGAAGTTGTTTTTGATGATATCAGACAACTATGATCGAGGCCACCAGGTAATTGATACAGCCAGTTTTGACATGGCAAATCAGAATCATCACCGCAGTTTTTCTCAGGTTTTATTTCAGATCATACTGGTGACAACTCTGCTTTTAAGCAATCGCTATTGGTTTCTTGCATACAGACAAATATATATTTATAAGTGATAAACTTATACACACACCTTAATTAAGAAAATTAGTTTTTTTAAAAGATGGCTGGGAAGAAAAGTATATTCAAATTTTAAAAGTTGTCGAGCAAAATGTCTTTCGAGTCTTCCGATGATAAACATTATCAAATCATTAGATCTTGAAGCACTACAAAACACACTCTGCAGTATATGATATGCTACACTGGAGAAATAGGTAAAGGGAATTTGATATTTCTGAAGTCAGCAGGTAAGACGTAACCTAATACGTTCCAAACATGTGACGAATCTAAAGAAGTAACTATGACATCATCTTAGTGGCTTGCCAAACGAAGCGTATTCGGATGGTGAAATTATGAAGCAGGCTATTGTTACGTTAACTGAAGGATCTTGTACTTCTAGCATTTATCTTAAAAGCTAAAAAAATTACGACTAGGCAATGGCGCAGTAATTCGACGAGTTGATTGCGTAACTCCTGACCTCCCTGACCACCTTCTCAATACGTCGCGATAATTTGCAAAAGATAATACTGATACAAAGCTATTGTATCGAGAAAAGTGCCATAAGTTGATAGCTAGTCAATGCGCTGAACATTGCGTCTGTGTTTGGTTCAACATACCGAATTGGTCAGAAACAAAATCGTAATCGATTGACTAACTTCATCTTCATTAGTTTATGGGTACTGTTCCTCGACGATCATTTCTTGTTTTGGCAAAAGTATTGAGAGTACAGACCCAAGCCTAGTGTCTCATTAAATTGCCTTATTTGCTATTTTTATGTATTAAAAGTATGTAAAAGTAACATTGTTACAGCGTCTTATAGAAAAGAATTTAGCCTCAGTGTTAAAAAAGGTTAAATATCTGAATTAGATCAAGAACTTGATTAGCCCTTTGTTTTCAAGCTCCCTGCTTTCGATTACGGCAAATTCGACTGTGAATTCTAAATTCGGGGCTCAATTCGAAGACGTTACGCAATACAATACAATTCCAAAGCGGGATTGATAAGAAAACACCTGGTTACTTCGTTGCCCAACGTTTGCGTGGGTTGAAAATGGTGAATCTTGTGTGTGAGGACATCTTGGCCTCATTGTTTTTTTTACTTTTGAGCTTCTTTCAATATGCAGTTGTAAGTTTTACTACTACTACTGCTGCTTCAATGTCGTTTATTTTGTTGCGTTTTTAACCTGGGGTTCCATGATAGGCACGCCAGATTTCGTTTCTTGTGGCCAAAGTTAAGATTTGTAGAAAGTCACAAATTCGATAACTAACATTGCCAACTGCCTTACGATAGTGGTTGTTCGAAAATGTTCGGAAATAATGTACATCTTGTGCAACCCGATGTCTGTCGAGTCTTAAAATCAATTTACAATCGAAGAAAACGTGATTTTACAAAAAAATTAAACGCTAGTAAATGCGTAAAGTTTCTTTGTTCTAAATGATCGTCTTCTGTAGACCGAAGTACAAATAAAAAAGTGTCGTGACCTGTCCGAGTCTATGCAACTTGCAACTGTGCTGCCTTGTCTGGAATAAAAGACTCCTCGAGCGCTGGTTGATTGTGAGCACTTCCACGTAATAGTGACGTAGACCAAGAGTGAACCAGAGTTATTTTGAAATTGACAAGCAATATTTAGGGTATATATTTGGAAGATGTATTGTTATTTTGGCAAACAAGACACAAGAATTACAATGGCAAGCTGGCTGAACGACAAAAAATAGATTTGAAAACAGTTTCCATTAGATGGCATTAATACTTCCTTCAAGAACTACTTCGCTGAGTATCGCGCTGTGTGCACAAGCACAATAGTTCGCGTCCATCAATAACTAAAAATGTTTTAGGATTGCTTTCAAAAATGTGCCTGATGTATACTGTCACGACGTAATATATAATTAGCATTTTCAATGCCATTATACCAATTAATTGAGGATACTTGAAAGTATCCTGCGGTGACGGGTTTGTTACGCAGCATTTTTTGTTTTGCATCTGAATTGGTGCAGTATCGATTTTGTGCCACATCTACTTAGGGACTGATGCTTGTATGCAGTGATTAAACAGTTTTCGTCGTTTGTGTTCTTGTCATGAAATCGCTCATGATTTGCTATGGCTTTTACTTAATTATAAATGGTTAAATAATTAACCGGAAAGACAACGAAGCCCCTGAGGCTAAGCTATCGTATGGTATGCTCCCGCATTTTGTTCGCAAAATTGCGGGGCAGCGAGTTCACATCACCTCAATTTTATGCTTTCAGTCGTCGTGGAAGACAGGCCATTTACCTATAGAACTGTGGTCTTGGAAAATGTGAATGCTATGCTCAATAGTAATGATGTCAGCGAATATCTCAAAATTTCTGCCAGTGGTTTGGAGGTAAGAAGATAATTTTTTAACTATTTGGAGATATATGAACGCTCTGGACGTTTCTGCGTCTGTGATGTAATTTAAAAATTAACCCGAAATCTTTTTTGGAGTGTGTAATATTGAAATGATGTAGTAACCGCGAAGCGCCTTACAAATTACGAAATAGCTTGAGCCACCAAACATCCGACTGAGTGAAAAAATTGCTTCAAAGCTTTTTTCCATGGTTTCATCCGCAGTTGCAAATGTTTTGATTTGTCCACTTTTGCCTCAAACGTTCACTGATAGAATCAAGACATGTGCTTTGCGTATGACGCAATATGACGTTCGTGAGTGAGAATTGGGAAATATACATATCGCCCGGAATTTATTGCCTGGCAGTTTTGTTAAACCTTTTCTTATGAATTTGTCTCGCTTAATGAACAAAAATCCAAAAAAGACTTGCAAATAGCATTCTTATCACAGTGAATGAGATGTTCAATTCTGTAAGGGCTTGTTCCGCAAAATGCGACATCTGCAACGGCTTCCTTCAATTTGCGGAATACAACATTCTCGTATAATGATGTTCTTGAAAAAACGTTCCATAACAGCTCTACACTTCAATCCATTTGAGGCTCATTTTTGTAGTTAATCCAGGTTTGTTTATGGAACATTTCATAGAAGTCGCCACGTATCGTGTTACCACACTTGCAAAAGCAGCATCGCTACGCTGTATTGCACGGTTCAGTTCTGCGCTTCAGGTCGTGTACGTGCGCAAGATCAAGTCCTCTTGATGGTAATTCCGAGTTCGCTCAAATTTTCTTCACGATTCATTATTGTTTCCTCAGGCCAGGTCGGACGCGTCGTCATTTGAGTCCGTCAGATGTACGTTCTCTGTCGATTCCGGCGTTTGGTATTATGAGGCGACGATTGTGACTCCCGGTGTGATGCAGATTGGTTGGGCGACTAAAAAGAGCCGATTTTTCAACTACGTGAGTTTGTTTGCTTGTCTTTGATCTTGATGCAAGTCGCCGATGCGTCACGAACAGCAGCGCACTTGGTAATCCTAATTTTTGTATTGCAATGAATTTTTTGAAAACCAAGATCCTTCAACAGTATTAAACTCACAAAAACACCAAACATCCTAACACAACGATTAATTCACAGAAGGTTTATTTTAAGTTACGAAGTGTCAATTTCTTATATCGACGCCCTTGCGACACTTATGAGTTGCGCACTTAATAAAATACCCCGTCACTCTTCAAGAAAAGTTTGTGAGATCTACAAGGTTTTCGGTAAAATTGATTGCAAGATAATTGTTCAGGAATTGCGGGACGAACATCACTATTGATTAGTATTTTGTTTCCTCGCATTGCCGCGGAATTCGAACGCAAGACTCAAATTCGCTGAAGTAGCTGCAGCGCAACATGTCAGTAAGATTTATGCTCATTGAAAAAAAGTGGAGAGGATGACGTCTTACGTCATTTACTGTCAGGATCCACCAGAGGCGATTCCAGGTCAAACGCATCACTCGGGCTCATCGCGCGATTTAGTGCCGGTGGCGCAACTGGGATCCACCATCGTTGGCGACCATTTCAAAATAATGCATATTTTGCAAGCGATTGTGCTTCAAGACAGTTTGGGCCGATGAAAAGCTTTCTCAACTATCGTGTACTGCAATCCAGTGCGACAAATAAAAACCCGGAAAGTCGGGAGTAGTGACAGTTTAGAATTGAAACTTGTAAGTGCGGAAAGAATGGCAATGATACGTAAAAAGGGGCAGGTATTGATGTTTTTTACTTTTACTCTTCGCTTTAGTTTCAAGAGCAAGTTATAGAAATTTCGTCGATTCACAGAATGATGGTCAAGTAATTGCAAGGAAAAGATAGTCACAGTGGGCGCAACAAACCGGGGCAATGACGTTACCTCAGGACAAACAGTTCTCACCCTCTCCTCAACCCTAAAAACACGTCCTGTACGCCTGCGTTTAAATCTTTTTGCAGTGGATTAGATAAAATTGAATTGGCGTTATTGTTCGCTCCACCATCTAACACAGCCCAGGTGCTTCAAGCGGCAAAACAAGCGCTTAATTAGCATACGACCAGTTGCTTCAAGCAAATATCTGACGTCACGCATCCGATTCTAAAAAGGCGTATAAGTGGTAAGCGCTGCAGGCGTAGTGCTTGTGCACCAGGCTGTGCTTGCAGTAGATTGTTGATTACGTAATGTTTGCATGCATACGCTGAACCTTTTGATCGATTGAAACCTGGGTNGGCGGACATCACCGCCTTTTATTCCTCTCGCGTGGGTGACGCTAGGAACCTCTAAGGTTTTTGCATGGCCGATGAGCAAACCAGTTGATCTCCTAATCTTAAGTTTTGCTTCACGCAGGTAGAGGATCGCAAACCAGTTTTGATATCTTGCGGTTTGATACTGTAGACCGCAAAGTATCATTTTTAATGTTGTACTGGAGTATGTTTGTGCATGTATCTGTAAACGCAGTGAGACGTTTTCCGACCATCACTGCTGCGCCTTGCTTTTTGGATTTGTTTCTACTTGTTACACTTCTTGTAGGCAAGCATTGCTAATAAGTACTAACTACTGCAACTTTATTTTTACATGTTATGTCGCAGACCTCACTCATTTAAAAACGTCCTAAAACTTAAGTCTGAATAAAGCCTTTAATTATCAGACGCTAAAACGCGCGTAAAACATTAAGACTACTTGAAATTTTGAACTTAGAGCCCATTAGATTCAGATGTTGCACTTCATGCTTGTTTGTCTCTGTGGAAAGCTATGGTTTGCTGATTCAAGAAGGATTTTTACGCAGGACGGTTATGGTATCGGGGACGACGAATACAGTTGTGCTTACGATGGCTGCAGGCAGCTTTACTGGTATGAAGCACAGAGCCACCGCCACAGCCATCCGCCCTGGAAAGAAGGAGACGTCTTGGGTTTGCTTTTGGACGTCGACCAAGGGGAAGTTGTCTTCTCTCTGAACGGCGATGCATTACCCCCTGAACGAGGCCTATTTAACTGTGCAAGGTATAACTTGCTTTCGCTTTTTCAGCCATCTTAGCTTCTGGTTCGGATATCGACGCGTTTCGTTTTCATTTGTGATCTTTGCATTTTGATCTGAACAGGTTGGAAAGTTGAGCTGTTAACCTTCACTTAGTGGTTGTGGGTACATTTTGCCAAACTTTTGGAATGACCCGGCGTATTCTTGTTATGTTGACAGTTGGGCTTACGCAAGTAGTGCGGCGTGACGTGCATTGCACGTCATTTGCTTACGAACGTTCGTGGTGGCGAAAACGCTCTCCTGTATTTCACGATAAGCACGTGTGCACGCTTGAGTAAGGACAATCACATTTTCTGTGTGAACGGTTGATGCCTTTAAAGGTGTAATTTTATGTGCTTCGCGAGTCCATGTCGCGGTTTAACTGCTGACGTTCACGCTTCCTTGCCCACATGTTGGGTACGGTAGTTGGACCTGCTGTTCGGACGACGGCAGTAGTTCTATTCTTGTGCTTTTCTCTTATAAACGAAGATGCGCGCCGCAGCACCTAATTTGTCAGCCAGCTTGAGCAAGATTAAAAATGTGAGCTTGCTATCGGCAATAGGCATCATCAACGACTTGATGTTCAACCTCGCCTTGACTGTAAGTTGCTGTTATCCCTTGACAGCACACTTACTTGGGTTTACGAGCCTATTCGCAAAATTTGCCGGTAACTCCGAAGTCGGTCTTTCTGTTGTAAGTCGATTTTTGACAGCGAAGGGTTGTTGGTGGAAATTTTAAAGTGATGATGGGACCAATGAAGAGTTTTCTGTCTTTCATGGATGTTTCAGTTTGCGTCATCACGTTATGGTTGCTCGTTATTGATAATTGTTCTACCGCTTAAAATGTACATTGCATGTGGTGCTGACCCGCCTACATCTTGCTTTTTGTACAGGAATGGATTTTTCGCCGCAGCCAGTTTCATGTCCAATCAACAGTGTTTGTTCAATTTCGGTTCCCAGCCTTTTCAGTATCCACCCCAGGACCGACCGTTCGCGTCTTTCAATGACCACGCCCATTTGACGAATGAAGAGAAGTGTGTTCTGCCCAAGTAAGCGCATTATAATGCGTTTTCCCGTTCGCAACAGCTTGTCCAAAGTAACGCCGAAAACTGGTCGTGGTTGAGGTCAGCCGAAATTACGTTTCGAGTTTGTATTGATTTATTTCAAACGCTCAGCAAGAGATCTGTCGCGCGATTTTGGAAACCGCTACACGTTTTCAAATAGTTTGCAGATTCCAAACATGGCAGTTTCGAGAAAAACACTCCCTCTTTTCGTAGGCGAAATATGTACTCGGTAAGATCTTTGTGTCTAATTCTTTGCTGAGAAAGGATTTCTTTCCATAGACACCTTTCAAACCACTTTCATTTCAGTCGATTCACAGAAGAGTCATGTTGGCTTCTTACGCTTTTGTGTTGACAGCTTTATTATGCCCTGTAGTTCCTGTCTCACGAACTGTTGTTTGTCGCATTTGTTGACTCCACCAATAGCCGGCTTCATTCCTGCAACGTCAACCAATTAATGGAGCAAATAAGCTGTGAATGAGCAGTTTGGGGTGCATGATAACGATGTACTAGCGTATACGTGGTGTACTTCAGCCTTTTGCCCTTAGTCGGTACTGNCGCAAAAGGACCGAGCCACACGGCGCATTGCTGTGTGGGTGGCGAAACTGTGGTAGTAGTGTGTGGTGACTGGTGAGTCACGAAAACGCAGTGTGCACTTCGTTCCTTTGCACATAAGTGGCAGTGGTGGTCGATCAGTGGTNGAAAAGTATGGTTAGGAAAAGGAAATTCGAGGCAATTTAAAAGAAGACGGTAGACAGATGCTGAACATAAGGTTCCCCAATGCTTTTGTCAAGCGCTGCCCGTTCGCGCAACTGCCGGCAAACATTATAAATATGACACACTCCGAACGTCTCAAGAATTAAATATCATTCTTCCTGAACATTGGCTAGTCAGGTTTTTACAATAATTGATTAATAACGACTTTTTTTGCGGCACTCTATACAATGTTTCGATCAGCTTAGTTTTGTTTTTTTTCGCGTCGGTGGCGATTCGTNCGGCCTTTGACGTTCAATCTAGTGAAGCGACGGGCAATATGTGAAAAGCGCGACTTTGCATGCAGCATTTTTACCGACCAAGTACATGAAACGCACACGACCGCGTTGGCAAATATCGAGTCCCACATGAGTTATTTTTGCTGTTATATCTCCGCGTCGTTTCCAGATGTGAACAGCTAAATCAAAGTACGGTAATCATTTCAACGATGGTGTTAGCTTTTTTCTCCTGGAGAGAAAATGTTAAGTCTTTGCTACGTATCCAAGCAACTAGTCTCCACAAAGGCGACGAAGTTGAATCAATCAGCAAATCATTCCCCCTACCTGCTAACTCTCAGAGAAGAACAGAAGCTTAAATGCGAAGGCAATTTCTACCTACAAAAGACCTACCACAATCGGATAAAAACAAACAAACTACAAGCACCTTGCTTTTTAAATACACAAACGAAACAACCCGAAGGTGCGTCGGGGCTGTGCGAGCACTGCGCACGTTGGTTGCCATGGAAAACACAACAAATCCATGATCGCAATTGTTTCACAAGTAATGACAAAAAAGCAAAACTTTCCCGCTGAAGGAAAACCTGACATGTGGAAACTATGGTATTTATGTAGCGACTTGTGCAATATGCAATCAGCAGTATGTTGACCGAACAGTAAACAAATTTTCCACGAGATAATCAACGCACCGAGACACTTGGAAAAAATAGATAATACGCATGGCAGCGACCAAATGGCCTTATCGCGGCACTATTCAGTACAGAGTTGTAAACGGACGTCATTTTGAAGTCCGAACCCGGCCCGAGCCCGAAATCACAAATCCGGCCCTAGCCCAACGTTTGTTTTTTAAGCACGACGTACGCCCGAAAGTCAAATTTACCGAGTGAGTCAAGGTATGCACAGCTGCGGGGTATTTTGTGGCGTAACAAAATAAGCATGACTAAAAATTCACAATTGATCATTTTTATTGAAGATTTAATCACATCCGTTACGTCAACAGTAACTGGCGACAAAAGTGTCCGTCGTTGTAAAAAATTTTTTTATTCATGCCCGAAATCGGCCCGAAACTTTTTGACAAACTTGAGGCGGCTTCACACAGAATCGGTTACGGCTTACGATCCGGCTTGTGGTCAACGGCAATCTTCACGCAAGCTCCGTTGGCCGTATATCCGGGTGAATTTTCTCGGTTTCGACCGGCTTACTTAAAATTGTTTTAAGTAAGCCGGATTGTCGGTGATGGGGTTTTGGCTGCATGTGGGAAGACTGCCGTTTGCCATAAGCCGGATCGCAAGCCGTAACCGGATTGTATGTGAAGCCGCCTTTAAGTCCGAACCCATGGCCGGACTCGAAAAGCCCGGCCCGACTTACAACACTGATCTAATGTTCCGTGGTATCATAAATGAACCACTTATCTATGAAGCTTACACTGTTACTTTTATGGAACGACCAAGTTTTCACTCTCTGGATACCTATGAAGATAATAGTTTTAGGCACAAATTAATATTCAAAGCACGATCCCCTCTTGCGTGAAATAATTCTTGTACCTGTTGGCGTTATTCGTTTATTTTTCCCATTCACCTTTGCCCACTCATTTCACCTTATTTTTTACCACCCATGTGGTTCTCGTTGTTGGTACAGTACCTACCGTCACAACGTTTAGCACTTTATTGTTTTTATTTTAGCGATGGCAATTGGCGGCAGGCCGAAGCCTGAAATTTGCTTCTTGCCGGGGCGGTTGAGGTGAACGCTTTTGCCTAAGCAGCGCTATGGTGACTCACTCAGTGGTCGGGGGTCCAACATTCACCCTTAAATGGAGAGGCGGGTACTCTGCCGCTCAGCTATCGCCGCCCCATTTAAATGTAAAGGTGCTCACTGGAGTACGTCTGCCAACCTTACGAGCGCACTTCTGCCAATGCATTCTAATGACGCTTTGTGCTGAGTCATCGTGGCGTCATTCCGTCAGTGTGGGTTAGTTGCTTGTTGCGTTGCTCGGTAACTGGCGTCAGTTTTCCAGATTCAGTGAAGGCGATTATTTGGGAACGACGTTTTACTTGCCGCAGCTTGTATTTTAATTCGTTCATTTTAGTCTTGAGTTTGCTTGTTTCAGCCTTTCAACTTCTCACTTGCAAGCAGTGCTTTCAGAACTGAGGATGTATTGTGTTACGTGAAATCGATATTCTATTTAAACAATTTGCTGATTAACTAACTTCGTCCCCTTTGCGGAGACTAGAGATATGTGCAAGTCTTAATGATCACTAAGTCATGAAAGCAGAGTCCAATAGGCTGCTTCCTCGAAACCTTGCAGCAAACCGAGAGCATTTAAATGGTCCTTTGTTCCGTTTTAGGAAGTTCCGCGAGTTGCCATGTTGTTTCATCACACGTTTAGTGACACTGTGCGGTTGTCTTTAATTGCTGACCTTTGAACAATTGCCACCGACGTCCTGACAACTGCCAGAGCAGCGTGTAAGTGCCAGTTATGCCCAACTGGCAGGCGGTAGTGGTTTGCTTTCTTTCTTCGTTTGAAAACCTGTTGTTGAAAATAGTTTATCCCGCAAAAGCGATGGTGTCCTTTATTGTTATTGTGGTGCGTTTTCCAAAACCGTCGGGTAAACGTAATGTGCGCGAAGCTTTTCGGAAGTGCAATGAATGGCATGTTCGATTCGTGTTCAGCCCTCGTTTTACTCAACAGAGAAGCAGTAGTTTGCGCAAAAAAGCCGTCAAGCATCTGTTTCGCATCCACTCTGACTGTTCAATTCATCTAAATAGTGCTGGATGTCATTGCATTTTACCTCTTTTTCAGGCACGTCAAGATTCAAATGATCCAGCAAATGGGCATCAAGGAAAACAGCTGCGACTTGTGTTGCGACCTACCAGCCGACGTCACTCTTCAGCCGTGTGGTCACGGGTGAGCTATTTTAGATTAGAAGCCGTCCATTGGTGTTTTGTGAGTGAAAGCGCTGCGTTTTGTTCAGGCTTCTACCCGTTTTACGGCGTCTGTAACAGTAGGTATTCCCGCTGTGACCTGAATTAACAGAACAATCTGATACCAGTTTTCATTGGCAAGATGCTTAATTTTGTGTCACGCAAAACGCTGAAACGTAGTTGAAATATTTGAACTTTAAACTTGAGTGTTAAATTCACTTAGATTTTTCTTAGAAAAGTGTAACATCATGTTTGCATTTTGTGTTTTTTTCATATTTTTTCCTTCAGTGTACTGATGCAGCTGCTAACGCTTTTTATTAAATGCTAAGGCTCGTCAAGTGCGTAGTAGTATGTTAAATTCACCATCCACATCGGGAGATGATTACAGGTTTGATTGTAGATTATTTTACCGAAAACGAAGCAACATTAAACAAATCCAGGATTTTGCAATCAGTCATATCATCAGCCGCTCTCCTAATATGAGAAGTATGTGGCGCGGAACAAAATTTCACTTTAACTGACAAGTCAGAACAATCAGCCACATCTGGCACGGAATGAATTTTCATCACAACGTTGGTGATCTGAAACGAATTACTGCTGTAGGGATAGTTGCGGTGGTGACAGGGTTGTCCTTAGTGACTTTCAAAGAGCTTTGTTCATGTGACTTAATCCCCTCTGATCAGTGGATCTGATATCCTTCTAACTTTAAACTTTGGTAATCTGACTGCGTGAGCTGCTAGTTTCTACTGTGGCGAAATGCTTGACGTGTTGCTGTTGATCCTATCGCTTAACCTGTAATTGATTTATATCTAATCCTAAAAATTGTTTACAAGAAAGCATTTCATATTAGGGAATTTTAACTTCTCAATTCCAGTAGGGTAAGTTCTTTTGCTCCAGACCTTTTCATTTTTGTACATTATGTCTCGAGGGGTCAAGTGCTCACTGGTACCTTGAAACAGCTATATCAATTTTGGCATCACGTCGTTGAAACCGTGGCACTCCTACAAAATGTCTAAACTAGAGGTGTGCAACCCGTGGCCCGGGAGCTGAAGATTTGTGACCTGCCGAAAGGTCCATATTTTAAAAGGGTATTGCAAATCATCTGTGGGTAACCAGCTAGTTGTCTAACCTGCAGATCTCGACACATGCATCTGTGACCTGTGGACCAATCTGGTTATGTGTGCATTTGGTCTGGCAGTGTTGCACACCCCTGGTCTAAATCCTGGGTTCTTAAACTGGGGAGCGTGAATGGTTCGCAAGAGGGGGGGGGCGAGTATGGCAGCGGCATGTTGTTGAAACTTAGTATAATGGCAAATAAATTAATCTGTTTTTTGTTCTTGATTTTGAGATTAGGTGAGGCTCGAGTAACAATGAATAACGCCGAAAGGGGCGCGACTAAAAAGTGTTAAGAAGCTGTAATCTAAACGAAGTGGAGTGACGCGTGATCTCAAGCACGTTCAATTATCTGATTATCCAACTCTTTAACTTCGCAACAACTCTTTCTCATCTGGCGAGCTTGAGATTAATGCCTGATCGGATCAAATCCTTGCTTTGCTGATCCTTGTGCAGTTTGACCAGCACATGGGACTGTCAGGCTTTTTATAGCAAGACGAAATACGTACCATTCAAACTGTCGCTTTGTTTTAAATAAAATACTCCGCTCCGCGACCTCGAAGGGAATACTATTGTATCGCTCAGCGCTTTAAAGTAGGAGCTCAGCACTTCTTAGAGAATTTGCCTCATCGTTATCAGCTGAGTAAGGAATAGTCGTCATTGCTCCAATTTCGCTGAAATCTCGTGTGTGTAATATTATCAACCAATAATCTTGTGTTTGTGGTGTCTAGTTCGAGTGAAATTGGATGTTGGTAAACGTCATTGTTCGTTCAGACTCCGCGCTCGTGTATTGCCTTGACAGTATTTTCTTCGCAGGTGACTCAGGTTGTTGCTTGTTTCACAGATCACCACATTTGTGCTTATTTTTTAGGGGAATCTGCCGAAGATGCGCTGAAGTGATCGACTGTTGTCCTCTGTGCCGTGCCACAATCACCGATCGTGCTGTCGATTGCCAGCAAGCAGACGTGACATCACTTAAGGACACTCAGGTGGACGACATTCTCGAGCACGCCACGACTTCTTAGCTGGAAAAAGGCGGTTGTTTCACTTTGCACGTTTTCTACTCGCCCAACTCATGGTTCGTTTCTTAAATCATTCTTTCGCTTTCGCCAGAAACAACCAACCAGATCGTTGCTTCAACGCATTTCGCCACTTTGTTTTTCACGTGAGCACACGCTGGCCATTCAGCGGTTGATTTTAAACCGTTTGCTGATCGGTGTCAGAGTAGCACGTCTTCGTTTCTGAAGCATATCGACTTTTAACCGGTTGGGAGAATCAAGCTCTTTTTTATGCAAAGAATCGGTAAAAGTTGATATCCTTCCACGACATATGTGGACCTGGTTAAAAATCTTAAACCGTCAGCTTTCCAGTCAGATTCATAACCTGAGCAGCGCGTTTGGAGAGGCGTTGTGTTGAAAGTTACCAAGCCCGACCAGAAGTACGCAGCATGAGCAAACTATCGGTCCGTCACCGCTATGTATGAAATTCATGAAGACGTTAATTTTCTTCCAATGTCATATCAGTGAAGACTGCTCAGTGTGGGTGCATTTTGGCCTGGAGGAGGAACCAGAGCCTCATCTACTGTAACATTAACAACACCATGTATTATGAAACCCACTGATACTTTTTCACCAATAATCTTTCAACAGTATGCCTCGTTTTTGTCATTATTGCGCTTCCATGTACGATCTTTTAGCTCTTTAGTCAGTCTGTTGCTGTACTTTAGCGTGGCTTTTCTCTTTTCCGCCAGGCGCACCTGGCTTCATTGCAACTTCTGTTTTTAGTTTATTTTGTTTTTTTGTATATCGTGAAAGTTTTTTCATTTTCTGTATCGGACCTGCGTTAGGTCACACCCGTCTGCGCTTGTGTATATGAAAGCGAGAGTTGGAGATTGGTACGGCGTGTGAACTGCGCTTAAAAAGTATTTCCACCCTCATGAAATTTAAGCGGTTGCTCGAGGCCCTGGGCATGTACATGACCGTCAGCTTGAAGTTGATCCACTATCACTGATCAGTTGGTTGCAAACCTTTAGCGTAACAAAACGAGCGGAATTTCAATTCGACTGCATATACATTCAATGCTGTGGTAAAGTTCATACGTCAGTTTTGGAGAAACGTCGACAAATGCCGTAACATACTCAGAGCTAGTGCAGATCGTGCAACGTAACACATTCTTGACATTGGTATCAACACCTTGGCATTTAAAAAAAAGTGACACTGCCTTACATGAACTCCGGCCCTTTCCCTAAGGGATTCATAGGAAAATATTTCATGAACATAGCGTAGGTGTAAGTGTGTTGCAAGTAGTCGTTTTTTTCAAGGACTGTACATGTAGTCGTGGTCTGTACATTGCAATACGTAAAATACCGCACGGTATGTTCCCCTATTTCAGGAAGGTATTCTGCGTAAAACGCGGGATCCCCTTTCAGGTATCAGAAGCGTTACACTCAATATAAACAATTGTTTGGCTGCAATTACTGGTTCCCTCGAGCATCAAGATACCAAGTACACGCAAGCAGTACTAAAGAATGATCATTGTGTAAGAGATGCGAGGTTACAGAGTTGCTTCGGTTGAATACGTGCAGTCGCCAAAACATCCATATTGCCTTAATAAGATGTTGATCCTATATATATACGCTCCAACAGCTGACGTTTTAATATCGCCAGTGACACAGGTTAAGACAATTGCGACGGATCTCCAAACTAAAAAACATCTTGTTTTTCAGTTAACAACTACAGTAAGTTGCACGAACCGTGGACGGTTTTTCTTGTTTGACATGCACTTGCTACCGTTCTTTTTGTTTCGTTTCTTCCATCGCACGCAATGGTCGTGCAAAACGATCGTCAGTTGCTGTCGGAAAGTTAAGCGATGTATGGTGTTTCAGAAACATCGTAACGGATGCCTTGTGTTTAACACCTGCACCGTTAACCAATACTCGCTTTCAATATACGACTGCAGTACAGTATATGAGTGCGAGTTGAAATTCTTTGTGCTATGAAATGCGAGTGGGTCAATGTTGTAGTAGTGGAGACTGTCGTGCATACTTGCCTGAGGTAGGTTACTGTGGACGAAAATGTAAGAAAAAATTGTCTTTGTCGGAAATGTGTTCATCGCAGCTACAATAAAAACCAGCAAGCGTATGTGACTGTGAAATGTGCTGAACAAAGGATTTGCACATTCAAATAATTCAGGTACTGACACATTGCTACAAACTTCTATTTTGGTGCGAACCATTTTGTCATCGCGGAAAAACGCAGATCAACACATAATTCTAGCCGTCCTAACATGTAATCCCCTTTAACGCCTCACGGTGAATGATGGCACTCGGCGATGAGCAAGATTACGAGGGTACACGAAGAACCGTTTGTCTGAAAGTCTTCCGTAAACACTACTGTAGTGGCGATATGAGCGTTTCTTGAATAAGCGACAAATCGCCAACGTTTTTGCCTTCCATTCAGCCGCAGTGTCTGGCGGTCTTGCGAACTTCTGTCAGTAGAAGATTGATCAAGTAAGAAAGTGCTGTGTGAAAGCCTTCATACTGAGGAACATGTCTGGGCGAGAGGGAGGTGCAGGCGCTTTGTATGAAAGTGGTTGTAAGCAGTAGCGTAGCCATGTCCAAAATGTTATTTTTGGGGGAAAATACTTCAACTTTAATCGAGCAACAATATTTTGTACGGGACACTGCCTACCAATGTTACAATGCGACGCGTTAATGGTTTATTGTTTCATATGACTCAACCAACAAGCAGAAGCACCAGAAACTTCTGATGTTTTGTTACACCTGAACATTTCTGGCAGAAACAAAAAAGCCCTTTCAAGTGCTGCCGGGCAAATTCTGAATGTGTTCGGTGTGATCCTGCGTTCGCGTTAACAGCAGACAATTTGAAGGATACATCTGAGTTTTCGCGCTGTGACGTGCAATTCTTATTTATGACCAACAAAATGCTTTTCAGACTTGACGATTGCGGCGTGACAAATATTGCACGTTTCCTGGTGCAGTTCATTCAAAGCAAGGTACTGTATTTTAGAAAATAAGACGTTTAGTCTGTGGTCATGACTTCAGGAGAGCATTTCCGTTGTGTTGTACCACTTTTTTTTATAAAAGGTCATCTAATGATACTGGCAGCCAGTGGCGTAACTGGAGGTTTTAGCCAAGGGGGACAAACTTAGCTGAAGGGAGCCCATTGGCCACCGTTTGGGTATACAATACTTAGTTTCCAAAAACTCATATACTCATAAACACACCCAGGAGCGTAACGAGGCTAGATAGCGCCCGGGGAAAAAGCAAGTTTGGCGCCCCTGTGTTCGAACCTGATGTCTTTCGGAAGCAAATGTACTGTATTGAAGAAAGTATTGTGACATTGTTGGGATTTTTCGGCGCCCCTCGGAGTGATTCGGATCCCGGGAATCTTGCCCCCCCCCTTCCTGACCACACTTTAATCGCGGTAATTGACACCTGAATTAATTCTACTTCTAAACACCAAATGCTCGACTTAATGATTGGGCATGGGGTAGATTCTAGGCACTGCCTGTGTAAAACAACATAACAAACTTAGTAAGTCCAAAACGGAATTTTTTGAGCAGTTCACTGATCTCTCCGCATCAGTGAAATAACCACATTAATTTAGCAACTAATAAGCAAATAATGCTAAACAATTTTATCTAAATATTAAGCTGCACACCAAACAATTACAAATACGTATGAGCAGTGTCGTAGCAGTCCAACTCTGGGCGAGACTAGACCCCTCCTGAAATCCTTGCCCCCCTGATGGCGATTTCTAAAAAACGACTTCTAAAGCGTTGCAGCCATGGGCGTCCGCAGAAATTTTTCCAGGAGGGAGCAAAGTCGACATTTTGCTTATTCTTTTCAGGTTTCTGACGATGCAACGCAAATAAACGTACACAAAACGCTTTACCCTTTCTACACCACAAAGAAATTGACCAATGTTACGGCAACGGTTGCAAACAGTGCAGGAGCGCAGCCAGGATTTTTCTAAGGGGGG
>JGI24021J15306_10000934_pt1 | contig 26226 bp, 14 predicted proteins | sample Ectturendosymbi1_FD_15306 | JGI IMG/M metagenome (IMG submission 15306) | reverse complement strand
TTATCGAAACGTTTGCAAGATGTCAGTTGTATCGTTTGCTTTGGCCGTAGTATTTATTATAAGGCTATTTAGCACTTCCGCTTTTCGTGTACCATAGGGATAAGTTAATTATGATAATTTGCTTGTGGTGACTATCACAGTTAATTGTTACTTATGAGCACCATCTGCTGGTGACCATTTATTTAAATGTGGTGCCATCTCTAGGCCGCCACATAACCAAGCCGCTATTTTACTTCGTGCCTCACAGTAAGGTGATAATGACATGCAGAGGCAAGTGAAACCACTTTATTGTTCAGCAAACAATCTCAGAGGAACCTTTGCTCAGTATTCTACTATAGTTAAAAACACTCTGTTTCATGCATATTGCATGTCAATGTATGCCTGCCAATTGGGGTCCAATTACCCACAGTCTTATATAAAACACCTTCACATTGCCTTCAACAATGCCGATAAAATCTTGTATTGCATCCCCAGGAATGTAAAGGTTCATCACATCTAGTTACCAATTTCATCTCGACATTTGATGCTTTGATAAGAAATAATTTGTATGCTTTTGTTGAATGATGCATGCGTTCTTCCAAATTTTATCCACTCACTTTAATTGTCTGTTAGGTTTTGCAAATTTTGATCTTTCTGCCATTGATTATATGTCATATTTCTACATTATGATGGCCAGGTGCATAAGTTACTGGTGCCTTATTTCTGTGTTTGTTACTCATTTTCCTTCAATGTTGACTATGTGTACCAAGTAACCAACTTACCTCCTAACCTGTGAAATGCAGTGCATAAGAATTTCTGTTTTTGTGTTCTTCGAAGTAATGTGTTAGTCCAGGTGTCTGAGGAAAATACAAATAAAAAAATAAAAGTGTATTCGTCCACTTAAGTTGATGGACTATATACTTCTTGTCGAAACATGTTCAACAAAAATGATTAACATGAACATCAATGTGATGCTTCAATTTTCAAGCTCAAAGACCTGATCTTTTGTTTTTTAGCTGAAACACTTTATCTTATTGGTTGTTTGATTTCAGCATCAGATGTGACATGTTCAAGTCATTGTAGTTACTGCATAGCGAGTATTGTACAATATTGTAATGGTTACGAATGTTCTATGTTCAGCAGACTTAATTATTTTTCTCAAATGAACAAGGCTGTTGTTGATTTATGTAGGCTGCTGTTGAGAATACAAATATATAGACAATGCATGTCAATGATGGTGACTTGCCACTGTAATTTTCCATGTTGGATGTCATGTTTTTTTGCATGTATGAGTTTTTATTAAACAGGTACTGGTATTGTTACTGCAACTCTTTTAACGTTTCTTTTATTTGAATTCATAATACATGCATCCTGGCGCTACTTTTGTAGATTGAATTATGATTGCATTTGAAGCTGTGGTGACTATATAACAAGAATGCTATTATTCCTAATACGACTCCAACTTAAAGGTGTAAAGGTCTTGAAGACTGCATGTGTGGAAGTTTACACAATTCTTTTGCTGTTTTTTTCCTATAAAACTTATAAAAAGAATAAAGCTTTTTAGCACCCAATAGCACTGAAGCACCTTTTAGCACTTGTCAAATCAGTGGCCAATTAGTTAAAAGTATTACACTGCAATTAAAGGATTTGTGATAATAAAAATGTGCAGAGATAGTTTCAGAAGAATAATATCATATATACTTTGCTGCTTTGTCTAAACAGCATGTTGAACTTGTTTAGTACTACAGACCAAATTGTGAATTTATGTATATTGCAACTACATAAGATTAATGTTTGACCATTACCGAATCAATCATTAGATTCTAATAGACTGCTATTCACAATAACCCCGTTGATCAAAAAATGTTGAACTTATGCTGTTTTGCTGTTTTTTTTATGTGGTGTGTATGAAAAGTTTTAAAACTTTTTAAAGCAGTTGCAGGGCTTTACAGAATTTTCCAAAGTTAGCATCCTTGTTATCAAATTTTTTTGTTATGACATTTTTGCAGAAACATTGCATTAAGTAGCATGTATAAATTTCTGTGTATTGTGTTGAATCTGTTGGCATTAAATTCTTAAAGCGAAAAAAGTCTAAAAAGGCTTGGAGACCACTGTCCTTTGACTATACCTATTCTATATTTTACTGCCAAGGTGCTTATATTTTTTCAACCACATGTAGCACATTTCCATATGAATTTATTATGGTGGATTGCAGACTGAATAGAATATTAAACTGATACTCCTCCTACACTGAGTTAAAGTGTAATATGTCATGGTATGCAAAATAAACTAGAATTGTCTGTCTGTCTGTCTGTACATAACATCTAAGATGAATATGTTTGCAGAGTCTAGCTAAAGAATATTTTAATTGATAAAAGCTACCATGGCTGATAGAAAGTTTGAACTTTCAAAACGTAGTTTTTCAATATCTAGTCAAGACAGTTTGGAGGATATCATTGTTGAATTGTACAAGAAGTCTTTGGATGGTAGTCATCAATTCAAAGAAAAGAAAAAGAAGCCAAAAGTGTAAGATTACAGCACATATTGTTTTTATTATTTTACTGCATTGTCTTCAGTTATTATTTTGTTTCTTTGTAACGCATGCTAAAGCAGTTAAAGATATTTAGTTGATCAATTTTTAAGAGACTATTTGTGCTAGTAACTATATGGGAACAAAACTTATGGATAACTGTGTGACTCTTGGTGGCTATTCTTTTGTCTTGCAGGAGTGTTACTTCAAGTCCATATCAACAAAGTGTTGCTCCTAAAAATATTTCAACTTTGAATAAGGTTAGTTTGACAAATCAATACCAAAACCTTTTCAATTTATTTTTTATAAACACTGACTCTTATAGATTCATATTCCATGCAAAAAGTTTCTTTTTGCAGTTTAAACTTTTGCAGTTTTAGCATAAATCATAGCTCTCAGTTGTTGCCAGTTATAAATTTAATGAAATCAATACATTCTGTGCCAATAAGTTGTAAATGCAAGTTATGTGTCTTGTTGGTTGGATGTAGTGAAAAGTAAAATATGTTTATTTATGAAAGAAAATATAATTGTGTATTTATAGTAGAACGTGTAAGACTGAAAATAAGATGTTTTATTCAGACAAACAAAAAACGTCCAAGTTCTGCTAAGCCCAGAGTACGACACTCTTGGGATATAACCGATACTCAATCTGTTGAAGAGGAAACAATCACGAAGCAGAAAAAGAGTAAAAGCAGACATTCTTCAATTTCTAGTGAAAGTGATCAGTCTGATGCCAGTGAATTTGTACAGGTCAGCTTGATACTCATTAGTTTGTTAATGAAGCTGACATAACTTATACCAGTGACATATTTTTCTTCTGTTTAACTTTTTCATGTATGTATCTTTCTACTAAAACCTATTCTCAGCACTACAACTTATTCTATGATCAGTGCTTTAGGAATGCATCTCATTCCACACATCCACTTAATTACACATCTCCATTTCACGAAGATATGCTTTCACACACAAATATGCAAAAATGTTTTAGTCAGTGAAGTTTTTTTGTATTTGTGTTTCTCACTGACTAGTTCTTTTGTATTTGTATGTTTCTCATGCAGATTAATATTAATCTAATGAGGTATTCTTGACATTCATATTCATTTTGGTTATGTTCTAACTGCATGCAATCTGTATTTTTCCTTTACTGAAACAACAATTTTTTTGATATTGTGTGTAACTGCAAATCTGTTAAGTCAAAAAGTACCACAATGATGTTTGTAGTGTATGTCTATTTAACTTGATTTCAACTAGTGCACGTGTTGCAACTTTTTCCAGCAACCAACATCAGAAACAACAATGTCTCGAAGCTTTGAAAAACCTATACATGTGCAGCGTACAAAACAAAGGCCTAGGTCTGCTTATGTCCAAAGGTTCGTTTGTTTATCATTTTTAATCTGCAGATGTCATTTTGTCAGAAATGGTTTGCTTCGTTGATAGTTTTAGTTTTAGTTAAGCTTGAATATATTTGCAATGGTTGTTTTAAACTAAACTGAACTGCATGCAAAAGTAGGATTTGAATTTTTTTTATTAATGCAAAACTCAGTGAGAAACATCCAAACATTGAGCACAATACTTTGGATTTATGGGATAAAACACTTTGTGTGACAACACTGACATTGATGCAAACATGTAAGATTTTTTGTCATATCAACATGGCATTGACAATGGTTTATTCATGGATATTTGTGACTAAAATCATGCAAGAAAAAATGCAACAAGAGGAAAAAGAATAATATCAATTGGTGGAAATTACTTGCGTATTGATGCGCATATAAAAGGATCAAAAAATTCATGTTTAGGAAATTGTTGCGTTCTAACATATTTGAATCACAAAGGGTTGGTGAAAAGAACATATGGGTCAACTGCTCAGCCAGCCCTCTTGCTAGCACAAATAAATTTTTGATTGAAAACATTTCACATGTCATAGAAGAAATGCATCGAATCAATGTCAGATACAATTAGTTAAACAAAACAACAACAAAAAACAGAGAAGGAAAACATGCCTATATACAGGTGGCTGAGGTGAGCAACTGACAAAGTAAAAGATATAAGGGAAAAGATGAGCACAATGTTGCAGAAAACTAACAAGNACATGAAACGAAAATCAACATGAATATATATTGGGAAGATAGCAGGATGTGTTTGTATTGTTTTGCAAAGGAATGAGGCAAGAGTGATTTCAAATTTTCAGGAATATTAGACCGAATTTTGGGACCAATATACTTTAAAGAAAGCTGACCCAAAGACGTTTTCATTCTGGGTAAATAATATTTGTACAAAAGAGCAAGCCTTGTTTGATATCTGTGGTCTGATGCAATATCAGAAAAGTAGCTACCAAGGTGTTTACACAGTTTGCCTTTATAAAAAGAGTGCATGAATTTGGCAACTGATAATATAAATAAGTCTGGAATATATTTATAACTCTGTGCTTTTAGTTTTGCTATATTTAAATGCTCTTACAGGTTTATCCTGTAATCTAGTTAGAGTGAGTAAAGTGATGCAAATTTGACTTAATTACTGCAAGGTTTAAAAGTAATATCTCAATGTTTATAATTCCAATAAAAATTCTGATATTTGTTCACATTAATGGTACTGCTCTATTGCTTTACATTTCACAGGCATTCCAAATAATCCACTCAACTATGATGCTGATTCTAAGTTGCAATCAAGTTTTTGATTAAACTTACAAGCCAACTGCTTTCAGGCAGTGCATCCATTTTAATTTATTGGTGTTTGTCAGCAGTAGAACAATAATGATTTGGTTGATGCAATACTGACCCTGAAAACAAGGCCATTTAATTTACTAACATTAACTTTTTTGGATTTAGTTGCCCTGTCATGAAGATAAACTGATAATTTTTTCTGAAAAATTGTTTTCCAGGAAATATATCAGACATTTAAACTGGTCTAGAAAGTAAGACTTGCAGAGTGGGGCTAAATTTATTCTTCTTGTTTTTGTCATACAAAACGTGTATGCACTGTTTCAGAACCCCATGCTTATCTTTACAAACAAAATTCATCCAAGTACTGATTTTTTCAACAAATTTAACCAGAGTATAGCCTAAAACTCATCAGCATCTCCAATGTGAAGTTTCTTTAAGCTAAATTATTAGCAGTGAATCATCAACATAAGTTGTGTAAATCAAAAATTGCAATGTGGGACAGTTTGTGAAAGATAAAATTGCTCTTTAGTTGACATTTGAAATTGTTCTTACAATATGTCTAGTAATTGGTCATCAAAACAGCAAGCTCATTCTATACACTCAAAATATTTTCTTTTAAAGAGAGTCAGTGGTTGTGTCTATGATGGAGTAGCTTTGCATCGATAAAATAAAACAGCTGTTACTTTTTCTACATAATTTTTTGTTTTTTCAAATAATTTTCTGTTTTTCAATTAATCAATTTTCTATAATAGTTGTCTTTTTTTTATAATTTTTCAGTTTTGTAGTTGTTTTCCATAAATTCAAAATTTGTGTGCAAGTATATATTTAATGTCAGTGTTGAAATATTCTTCCTTGTATAGAAGATACCAAGCTGTAGTATTCTCTGTCTAAAACCTATTGGTTTTCAACCTTTTTGTACTGCTGCCCACAGTAGCAACCCAATATAGGTTTTAAACAGCCCAATCCGCGGATTTTGTCATCCAATTTGAACGAACACGTTAAGACTAATTTCTGGTAGCCGAAACTCCAGCGCTTGCCCATTCATACCTGCACCCCCTCCAAAATTAGCAATCCTCTGGTTGAATACTACTGGTCTCATTGAATAAGCCAAAGAATCTAAAACGATTTCGCTTCGTCGTTTTTTTTTCTACCGAACAGTTATTTGTTTTGTTGCATTCCCGCAACCAATGAGAAATAGATCATAACAAACCAATGTTTATTTCGAACAAAATCAAGCGATGAGTTTCATAACTGTTTGATGGACAAAGGCGAGCAAGGCTGTAGATTTAATCAGTGTTTTTTTAAGGCGTTTTAGGGACCTGATTCGGGTCCTTAGAATTTCAAATCGGGTCCCTAGAATCAGAGAAAATTATCATCGGGTCCCTAAAATCAGACAAAATCGGGTCCCTAGAATCAGAGACATCGGGTCCCTACAGATCCATATCGGGTACCTAACATTTTCCTTAAAAAAATGATTTAACACAACTGTCGACCATTCAGTGGGTCCGTATCACTGCAAGAATGTTCCTTTGTAATTAGCATTTCATTTACTTGATCGAAGTTGTTGGTGTTAATAATCACTTTGAACGAACACAAAGTATGAATCACATTTTTGTCGAAATAATGATTGGTAGTCTAACTAAGCGCTTGTTCTAACGTAAACTATTGAGACTTATTTATAATATCCAAGCTCCCGCCAATCTTTTTGGTAGTTCGTACTGCAGTTACCCCCGTTGCTCTCTGGACGGTGTACTTAACTGCGCGATGTGTTGATGTTTGCACTTTTTTCTTTTCGAATGCGATTGGCTGCTTGCTCCTTTCAGGCACCAGGAAAATCTGCCTGTGACTCCCAGCCACGATCTGTCAAAGCCGTTGTACAAACGACAACCTTACACGATCACGTGTTTCGCTTACAAGAACGGGTGCTTAGAAGAGCCAGTCAGACTTGCTGCTCCGTCTGTGAAGCAGGTGTGACTCCTCGCATTTTTTGTTTCAACTGTTAAGGAATAATAAAGTGGTAGTTTTCTGCCATATGTGAAGTTACTATAAACTGTCCTACTGTATAGGCTGGTTCCAGCGTAATTATGTATGGTGTGGTAACCATTGCGCGTTTTTTTGGCATATGAAGCTGCTCGAAGACGCTACCTTGAAACTCGGTCTGAATGGCGCCGCGAGGAGAGTTTTCCTCGCCGATGGCTGCGAAGTATTTCGTCCGCGAGATGTGCCAAAAGATGCCGACGTTTTTGTTTCCAGGGGAGAACCATTCAAGAACCCGTACCAAGGGCTGACAAGTAAGTAATCATGAGCCAAGCAACAATCGTAATAACAAGTCCTTCTAATCTGACTCGTTGCTTCTTGTTTTTTCTACCCAGACGGGTTCAGCATTCGATCCGGATCCGCGCACCACCTACAACGCACCGCGAAAACCTTTGGGCGAGTTGTAAAGCCTCCCGACTCGAAGCGCTTGAAAGAGTTGGTTGGAAAGCACACGAAGCGTGTGATCGTTTTTCTCAACGGCGACGGCAGAGAAAGCCACGAGGTCGTCCTGAACCCGCAAAACAAGAGAGCAAGGGTAAGTTGTCACCCTGAGATTGAGCATTGAAAGGCCCGGCACATTGCACTACCTCAACCAGCTTCTGTCTGTCAAGGAGTTTTAGTGATTTTAGTGATGTTTTATGCGCTTTTGCATTGTTCGAATCCTTTATTGTAGCATAGGCGTCGGAAGGAGGGCAAGGCTTCTCCCGGGATTTTGAAATTTGACATTTTCCCATCAAATTTTTAGCAAAAACGGTTGTTTTCGTAGTTTCCTAGCAGGTGTAATGAAAATTATCCCCTTTTGGCAGCCCATGGAAACATTTTTTCGGCTACCACTGGAAAATCCACTGTTGCCCTCACCTGAAAACAATCTTTCCGACGCCCATGTATTCCAGGGTTATGATACCAAACAACTCACTCCGATTCACGCAGAACCAACGCACGGTGCCTTCAACTGATTTTTCTAATTTTGTTACATGTTTCGCAGTTTCTTGACGACTGCACGCTGCGCTTACGTCTAGCGTCAGTCGCGCGCCTCTTGTACGACTGGAGTGGACGACTCGTCACAGACTTAAGCAAAGGTACGCGGGCTGTGCTTGCTGTGCGTGTCGCCATTTAGTTGTCGTTAAATTGCGACATTGTCGGTGATTTTCATACTGTGCTGGTCGCATGCAGCATTCCTTTTGCTGCTCTGACGCGTGAAGTATAGACGAATAGCTACACAGGAAAAACACCGCTGGAAAAAGTTTTGCGATACAACCTTAACAAACACAGCAACCATTTCGCGCGGTTTCAAGCGCTTGCTGGGAGAGCAAGCCATAGAAAACTGTAGGGCGGTCGTGACTTTCGGTTATTGAGCCCCAGCACATGCGAACCTTTCGTCTTCATCTTCCTCTTCCCATTGCATTTAGTGGAAAAGATCGACCACGACATTTTCAAGGCGACCTCCGTCGTATACGGACCTCTTTGGGTTTCCAGGAGAGAAGGTTTCAGTCCAGCCGGATCTCTATACTACGTGCAAAGCGTCGTCACATACCTCAAGCTGCAATTGGACAGCGCTAAGTTGTGCAAGTGCGTTGTTGCGCGCTACATACTGCGCAAGAGGGGTGGTGCTTGTTGATTTTTTAAGGTTTACGTCCGACAAAGAACAAATGCAGCGTGAAATTTAAGCTGAGCGTTTGTTCACGCGCTAGCCTTCGCTCATGCTTCCTGCCATAGGTACTGCCGTTATTCGCGGGTTACTCGAAAACTCTGCAATATTTTCTGGTTTTCTTTTTGTAACAGCTGTTTGTTCCCCACTGAGATGCGCACAATCTTCTGTGTATAAACGTAAATTGATTAGTTTGTTTGTTTGTTTGGTGGCACAAAAATGCTAGATTATTGTTTGCCTCTGAATTCTTCATGTCGTTGCAGGGGAGTGGATGATAAATAACCAACTTTACACTTCACTGTTGCAACAATGCAACAGCTCGTGTCCTCGGTATAAAAACAACGAGCGATTTTAGACGGTTTGCTAAAAAGCACAAACTAGTTCTGCACAGATTTAAACAGCATATGTATTGATTGCTACGTACATGGTTTTAAGTTTATTATGCTACTGGCAATTTGTTAACAGCTTAACAGTGTTGTTTATCCGGCGGAAAAAAACATAATGTCGAGAATATTGCTTCGCTCGTTTGCCTACTTCGCGCTTGTTTGTTTGTAGGGCCGACCTTGATTTGGTGGAGCAGAAGAAATACAGTGAAGTCTCGAATCAGGAAGTCCTCGCTTTGGACGAAGACGCAATTTCTCCCACGCGAGGAAAGGTGAAGTCTTGCTTCTATTACAACATAGCTGTTCTCTTGATTTGCTTTTTTCCCCAAACCAAGACTATGGTGCAAGTCTGATGTTCACTGTTTCCAGCTTTGCCACGTGTACTAGTATGTTCACTTGCGTAAGTTTGTTTGGATGCGTGTTATTGTGCACTTCGGACAAAAGCTATGGGCGTTGCTTTGTTGCTACCAATGCTACGAACTGGACAGCGAGTTGTCTTCTTCTCTTATTCGTTGTTGGCGTTTTTTCACTTGCAGGTTGAAGAAGATATTGAGATGTTCAGAAACAAACTGGCCAAGTACAAGGCGAGGCTGAAGAAGGTTAAGGAAGAAGTGAACACGCAGGAGTGCGAAGGACACGAATATGTGTTAAGGCACATCAAGAAAGTTGGTAAGAGGTCAATTTTCATCCATTTACGGACCCTAATGATTCTTAAATTTTGTTTTACTTTTTGATTTTTTGTTATTGTTTCATTAATTAAAAAGTTTTTCTTTTTCGATTGCTTATAAGCTATTCTTCTTCAACTGCTTTTTTGAAATGCCAGGTATCAGAGGTACAAAGTGAAAATTAGAATTGTATTGCAAAGTGTATAGTCAGGGCGGTGGTGCAGACACACTTGTTTGCTGCTTGTGATTTGAACTGCCACAACGTTTTTTGGTGTATGCATTTCGTATTTTAGATTGACAAGACAAACTGTTGGCAATTTTGCCAGGTATGCCTACAGCTCCGGAAAAGGGAACTCCAAAAACGATGCCCAAATGTTCTCGAGATATGCCTGAGTTTTGCTTCTTTGTTCTTCGTAGCAAATCTACACGAAGTTGAGTTTTATTGCTCGTTTCAAACTTTTCCTGCTGTTTCTATCGCACTTTGCGTAGAGAGCGACGATCGCTTGCTGGGAACTCACGGTTTGCAACTGACCATCTACGAAAACGGGAGCGACCGAAACCCGAAAAAGGTTTTCGTTAACATGAGAGACATTCAGCGGGGTGCAGATCCTGCCAAAGATGCCCCTCTCATCAAAGCCAGGGTGAGAAATGTCACACTACTTGTAACTAGGATGTTTGACGTCAGTGACGTCACCCGTCACAACAGGCATTGTGACCAAAATTTTGTCGCCAGGTTCTTTGTGAGGTTACTTGGCGATTTTAATTTTCTTCTTTAATATCACAAGCTGTGGAAGGGTGAAGATTTAGCTAATAATTTCACTGGGGTTTACTTTGACTGATTTTTTTTTCTAATCGAGTCATTCATTGTAACAGTGTGCGCGCTGGGCCTGTTTGGAAACGGTTTCAAGCCACGGTATATTTTCCAACAATCCTGTTTGCTTTTGTTTTTGTGTTTTGTTTGGTAGCAAGCCGTGGCTGTTCAATTGTCTCTCAGCGCCAGTCAAGTGCTATTAGATTACGTCCGTCTGGATGTGAAGTGGTGCTATACTTTCCAGCGCGACAATGCCCTCCTCACGTACCTGCCCTCAGCGTAAGATTGTTTCTACTGGCCACTGTAACGTTTTTCCAACTGGTTTATTTTGGCCTCATAGTAGGAGAACCGATGGAATTAAGATATATTTCAAGCAACTAGTCTCCGCAAAGTCGACTGAGTTGAATCTATCAGCAAAATATTTTCAATAGAAAATCGATTTCACTCCTGGTGATTCATCGAAAGCTTGCAGCAAGCCGGGAACTTTGAAGTGAAGTTAACATAGGGTGTCAACTCACAATTGTTGTTTAAGCGAACAGCTCCGTTCGTAAGGCGCTTTCAAAAGATCGTATAAATTGCATCATGGCTTGTGTGCCGCGGAAAGCATTCAGCATGACTTCGTAAAAGCAAATCGCGCCATCTTAATCGTATGTAAGCTGTCTGCTGCGCTTTTCAAAACTTTTCCATTTCCTGTTTCCTTCTGCAAGTTGTTACGTGGCAGTTGTAGATGAAACGTGGCAGTTGTAGATGCCACATGGCAGTTGTATATGCCACGTGGCATTTGTAGATGCCACATAGCAGTTGTTGATGCCACATGGCAGTTGTATATGCCACGTGGCAGTTGTAGATGCCACATAGCAGTTGTAGATGCCACTGAGACGATCATGTTGTCGCAGTTTCTGGAAGTGTTGACCTCGTGGCACAAACCGCTCGACCCGACAGGCCCTGCGCGAAGCTCTGTGGTCAAAAGAATATTCGGCGAAGACGGGAACGAAATCGATGACGTGTGCAGGATTAAGGGCGATGACAAGGTATTGAATCGATGTGATCCTCTGCGAAGCTTACCGCTGAGCAGCTGCCCGTGAAAATAGAAAAAGTCGTTACGGAGATGGGTCAACAAAGAGATCGCCTCCAAGATTTCTTCGTGAATAGCAAACGCTTGTGGACAAAAATTTTGCGTTTTTTGTTGCTCACTGCCAGAACTTATAAAGTTATGTCGTCAGTAAGATTTTAAAAGCAAGAGAGCGAAATCGCCGGCCCGTGGAGCTGTGAGTAATGTTCAGTGGCGTTCTGCCTATTTGAGCAATAACAACCACAGTCATAGACCCAAGGCGCACCAGGCGAAGATCCTGTGGGTTTGACAATGCTTGGTGATTCCGTTTGACAATGGGTAGATGCCACATTTTTGACAATGCTCGGTGATTCCGTTTGACAATGGGTAGATGCCACATTTTTGACAATGCTCGGTGATTCCGTTTGAAAGTTTGACAATGCTTGGTGAAGCTTTCAGCGAACATGTCGTGCATCTTTGATTTCCACTTGCGATGCTGGACAGCATAACGGGTCCGGCTGTATGACATGCAGTTTCGAAACACAAGCGACTCCCCCCACAACCGGTCTTTGCATTTTTTTTGCCCACACAGATCTGGCTTTCTTACGGTGATGACTTTAAGTCGTTTTTCACCCCGCTGCTCACCCTGCGCGTTGAGAAAGTATCCGCTGTGGTTGCATCAGACGACGATGGCGCGACGACGAAAATCTACCGAGAACTTTTTGATCCGTCCGAAGATTTGCCGAAGGACGCTGAAAGGTGAGTGTCGTCGCTGGTTTCCTTGGCTTCGGTCGTGACCAGGGCTGTAGAGCCGGTGCCCAAGCAGTTTTGGACAGCTGGAGCCTGAAATTTGGGTTCCGGTTCCACAGACATAGTTTGTGGCGCAAGCAAGTTATACAAATAATACAATGTTTATTTAGTTTTTTGGACCAAATTATTCCGGAGCCGGAACCAAAAACTTTTAGATGTTGGAGCCGGAGCCTGAAATTTGGGGTACCGACTCCACAGCCCTGGTCGTGACACTCCTTCGGCCCTACAAGAACTATATTTCACTTGCGATGTTCTGTCGTTTGCCGTTTGGTTTTTCAAATGCTCCTTGTTCGAAGGCATGGCCAGTGGGAAGTGTGCGACTGTTTTCCGACCCTCTACGACGCTCTTCCCCTCCGAGCCCTTGACCCCGTTCGGAAATACGAAGTCGAGGTTTGCTTTGCAAAGACACTCTCTGACACATTGCGATACATAACTTGTGTGCTGTGTTTTGTTTACTGCTCGCTCGCTTAACGCTCAGGCTTGGGCTAGAATATTTATTTCGGTAACTCTTGTGAAGCCCATTGTTAATCTTTTTACAAATGATTTAATCATCACTTGGATCAGTGATTTCATGTGCGCACTATTTTGCACGGATACAATATCAGTGACTTGCAATGATTTTCACGGACGCAGTAAAATCGCACGACCCGCTGATTTCACGAACGCAATATTTTGCGATAAATCGGGTGTTTGGTTCATTACGCAAGTTTAAACTATACAAACTGCAACAGGTCGCCCTCAGCCGCAATTCTTACTCAACGGAAGACCACTACGTCCTGAACAAGAAAGACAAGAAGCTGGTTATTTACCCAACTGCTCAGATCGACAACAAGTTCCCGAAAGATCATAAGTTTTGGCCACGGGAGGCGCAGGTAAGCCGCTCACGCGTTTTGCAAAGCGCGGTAAAAGTGCTTTGTTCTTTGATCAGCGTCTGGGGAGATGGTGCGTCTTGAGACCGTGGACATACGCAGACAATCGCAGTAAAGGTTAAGTTGCAAATAATTTTCCCGAGGGCAGTTAACTCCTCATTGTCTGCAATCGGTTGCCGAACAATGATTAGACGTCTACTTTTGGGTGCAAGAAACGATAAAAGGCCAATGCAAAAAGCTACAAGCCTCAAATCAATTGTTCGCTTTGCAGATTTGGTTGATCAACCAGAGCGGCCAGATATACTCCCGGGCGTTTCCCGGCCTCGCCCTTGCCGTGGACAACAACCGGCCAATCACCGCGCGCTTCCGCGACGGATCAGTTTGCACCGGATTTGCCGTGTCTTTGCGGAAAAGGCGAGTGGCACGTTTTTATGAGGTCACTAGCGAGACGAACTCTTGCCATATTTCTCTTTTAAGTCGTTTTGTCTGCTCTTCGCAACGTAAGCCGTGAAGGGTGCGTATTGCGCGACATCAGTAAGTAGGTTACTTGCTCATTCCTTGTATCTCCAGTAACACCGTTGACGTACATTAACCCAGATGTGATTTTAACCCAAAATAGCCTGCTTTGAGCTTGCTAGCATTGTAATAGTGCATAAGCTTTTAACAGTCCTATAAATCCTTTAGCGATGATAATTTTGGAAATACGTCGCATGAATTTATTCAGAGTGAGAGCAGTCTCCTCTCAACAATGGGGATTCACCGCCGGTGGGAATATTCACACTTTGCAAGGTTTGACGGCTCAACATGTTCTGACGTGCCTGCACCAAGATCAAGTTTCGAAAGTCGAGGAGTCGTTTGGAGCCGGTAAGCGTCAAACGATGAAGTGGGTGTAGTTTATAAAAAGACAAACTTGCTGCTTTCTTTNGTGCCTTCACAAATCTAAGTTAGGCTCACTGCTGTTTTATGTGCACACTGAAGAATGAAGCTGGAGATGCTCTGAGTTATTTCCTGCCCATTTCAAGAGCAGTGGAATGTTCACTATCGCTATAGGTTGTGTACAATTGCGTGATGTGTGCAATGGATTAGGATGCATGTATGTGAAGCATCACATATTACAGAAAAAGCTACATAAGTTGGTGTGAAATTGAGCATCTGGTATCACTGTTAAATACAAGTTTTGAATTCATTGCAACCACCTTTTCTGAAAGTGATGAAATAAATTTTTGGTTTTTCACACGTGAGCACAGGGTCCCCAATATATTTTGCACAGTGACCATCAAATTGCTGATACTGATTGGTATCAGCGTGCTTGCTGGGTCTGAGATGTCGAACCTGAAATCTGAACATGCGCCATGTTATGTGGGTCCGATTTTATTAATTCGCGTAAATAGTTCTCCCTTCCAGTCATGAGCGTCAGAAGGGAGAAGGGGGTCAAGGCTCCCCAGATTTTGAAAACTGATGGGTTTTTTTAGTACAAAAGCGTTTTTCTTTTAGCTGTGAGGTGGTAAAATGAAAATTCATCACTGTTGCCCCCCCTGGAAAAATGCTTTTGGCCACCACTTGAAAAAATCAACTTATTGCCCCCCCTGGAAAGAATATTTCTCAAGCCCATGCTTCCAGCCCTGCTTCCGCTTCAATTCGACACTATCCTGCTGTTAAGTTCGACCTCCGACAGATTTGTGTGGGTTGGTGTAGCAACCGCTCCAACATGCAACACGCGCAATTCGGAGGAGTTAACCCAACTTGAGATACTCGCAGTGGCAGCACCTACATAGCAAGAACAAACTGAACCAAAAGCAACTGAACTAGTGCTACGGTACTTCGCATTGTTGCAGACTTTACGGACTCGTCGTCGGTTGCGGACCTCAACCCGGCAAACGCTGGGAACGGAGCGGAGAATGCGTCGGTGAGTTTCAGCGACCGGTCATCAAAAAGAACGGTTTTGTGTTTTTCTATTTTATTGGCCGAAAAAGCATCGTAGTCAGACAGTGTCAACACAGAGTTGTTTAGCTTACAGCAAAAAATGCTGCATTCCAACTTGAAAAGTTTTCGATTTTTGACGGAATAGCGCATCCTAAGCGTGTAGTCTTTAAACGAACTTGCCGCTCTCAAGTGAACTCTGCTCTCTTCAGAGCGACGAAGAGCTGCCCGTGACGTTGATCGTTTGCGAGAAGTTTCCTGCCCAGAGCAGCTACGCCCGATCCCAGATCTGGGCAGTCAAGCAGGAAAGCTTGGTCATTCCCGGCCAGTGGAAACATACCCAGGTTTGTGCGAAGGCCACGAGCCGCAACGCGTTTGTTCTTGCTGCTGGGACCTGATTTAGCAATTTGAGCTGTGCAGCCAGCTGTGTTTTGACAGTTAGTGGTGTATGCAAAGACGTGATAAATCCTTAAAGTCCCTACCAAGATTAGTTTCGTGAAGTGATGTGAAGTTTGTGCACTGTAGTATATTGGCCTGTTGCTGCCCAATAGCCTGCTGTGTCTAATATATTCTAGTATAATAAACCCAACTGGCCAACCTGGCTTCCCTTCCTACAAGCCCTGTTGTCATGATTACCTTCTTAGTATACTTTTTGCAAAAGAAGCGCTAGCGAAGAAGAACTGGCGATGGTGGGATGCTGTTGCTGCCATAATAGTATTTGCGATGAGTTCAGTTTTTCAGTCCTGCGATCTTTTTTCAAAATTATGTTTATAGGATTATTACATGAACGTTTTAAAGAATGGTTATTGCCATGCATATTTGTTTGGTAAAAATTTTGGTGTCGAAAGATTTATTTGGTAAGTTGTATTTGTCTGAAATGGTGGTTTACAGACGTCAATTAACTTTTTTTTAAAGTTACTGTTGTGTTTTTGAAAAACCAGCATATTATTAACACTATTTTTCTTCACTTGACAGCAGTGGACATCCATCACGCCGCTGCACAATACACGTTCGCTAAGTGTGTGACAATACCTCATCCCCACCTGATAATTAACTTATTTTGCATAGGTCGCCAATTCCGAGTGGAAAAAGCAGGCCCTTTCGTGGCCTGTTCTCCCGGACGGAAATTGGAACACGAAGTATTACTGGCCAATGGAAGGTTCCTTTCTGTCGAACGTCCCCCCCCCGGACAAGGGCCGCCGCAAGGCTTCGACCGAAGAAGTTAAAAGAGTCAGAGTGTATCGGAATGGGGAAAAAATTAAAAATAGGTGTGATTTTTGTGCAGGAGTTTTGTCAACCGTATTTATTGCTTTATTTATTCCAAGCCTCTCGCCTCAATGTAGGTTAGAAAAAGAAAACATCGTGAAAACTTCCTGCTTATTTTTTCCTATCGCTAACTGATTTTATTGTCTGCCATGATAAGCTTTCGATGCGAACATTGCTTGTCTTCCTATGTTTCACTGCACACATCTTGTCTAGAAATGGCAGGTGGACAGGTTTTCTTGAAAACGAACCAGTTTCCGCCAAAGTCTTTAAATGCGCGCTGTCGTACGACCTTCGAGTGCTTCGTTAATCGCCGAAGACGACGCTGGTGCGCAGCCAGAATGTTGAGGGTCAAAATTAGTGCGCAGGCCCTGCCTTGTTGCACAGTTTTGGCAACTCCTGAAATAGATAGAAGAGCTTGGGACGCATCAGCTTGACGTACGGGCTTGCTTTTCTCCCGTGCTGACGTATGCGCAAGAAACGACGACCTATTTTAACAATTCGATTTGATTCCAAGTGAATAACAGGTTGGCGCACTGCTTCAGCTGCGTTGCTGACGGAGTTGGAAACTCCATTACAAAATGCTCAGAGACTAACAGATGCCGACTCGAAATAAGTCGTTTAGTATCACGTTGCTGGTCTAATTTTAGCACCCCTGTATCATGGAACGTGTATGTAGGTTCGTTTACCTGGTAGCGCCGGATCTGAGCAATATGGAAAAAGAAAACAAAGCTAAAGAACGGAAAAAGAAGAGGAGATCCGCGCTACAAGAAGTGTACGGTCTGAAAAATCCGAAACTGTCAGGGGTGGAACAGGTGATTACTTTGCCCTGGTTGCAAGTCTTTGACGCAATTCCTTTTGAATTACGTTCTTGGCGAATTTTGTCAAATAGACGTGTGCTTACGAAGGTATTTTGGGTTGATCGTCAAATGCATTCTGCGCTTTACAAAACTTTCGACAATTATTTCTTCCAAGGACGTCAAGAAAAACGACGTCGAGCCGGAAATGACGCCAGAACAAGTGGAAATGATGATGTTCTTGGAACGAGCTACGTCACTGTTGAACATGGGGTTTGCAGCGAGGTTAGAACGAAATCGTTTTATCAACAAATGGTCTCTACTCATTTTAAGCAAAGCCATTCTAACGCGTGCTAATAGATTTTCGGGATCGTGCAGTTCCTTCAGACAGTCCAGCATTACAGCCCCTTCTGTTGTAAAATAGTAAAGACGTTTCAGGCAAAGGTCCGCTTTGAAAAGGTCTTTTTAAATGGCGCAGGTTCGTGAGTTGTGAAAATATATAACGTTTATGAACAACCGATCGGAAATATACTTCATTTTCGCGCTTTGCTCAAAGCGTAACAGTCGCTTAGCTGTCCTGAAGAAGTGTTGTGGCAGAATGAAAATTTCTTTTTTTGTGACAGAATCGAAGGTGCAGGGACCGTGTTTGAGGAATCTCGGAAGCACGATGAAAGTCAATTTGCCTGCTCTCACAACTTTGTTAATCGTAGGAAGTTTTGAACACTATCATTTGCGAAGTGCTTGAATTAAATAGCGTAGATCACCCATGAAAGTAACTTTTTGCTTTTGGCTTAATGTCTATGGGGCACCTGACTGGATAACTTCTGTTTTTCGGTGCTCCGCCATTCGTTGTCTTGAAGATTACATCTGGCGCAATGAACTCAGTACCACCAAATAAAAATCTATCTACGCGGCTATTATTGAAACGGGTCTCAACATGATTAATGTGTCCTGTCTGAAGACGACTTAACTTTTTCTTGTTTCTGTTTAACTCTGACAGTGTGAAGGCATTTTGCTAAAAACCTAGCAACAACGTGTTTATTCGCTTTGGAGTTTCTGGCTGCACTTCCTGCTTAGCGCGGTTGCAAAGTGTTTCAAACGATTCGCTTGCAGAGCATGGCTTTGCCTCCTTGAAAGCTGACTTTATTTTGTATCGTCCGTGATAACCCACTGACCCTTCTGTGCGGAATTCCTGACAAAAACGACCATAGTTTCTTGCAATATGTTGGTCCAAGCTGCGGCAACAAAGTTACACTCGTTTACTTTTCGGAGTGAGGGTAATTGTCTGAGCGGAATGTGTTTGTTTTATTGACCCGGCTGGTGTAATTAGTTGTTCCAAATTAGCGGCATTTGATCATGTTAAGACTTGTAATGTGTCACCTGAAGTTACTTGGACTCGCTGCTTCTTTGTCATTGCTGCACAAAGCAAATCGATCGTGGAAACTTCGCTGTGAATGACCACACGAGTTAATATCGTGGGTTGGTCCTAAACTCCGCAGCAGAGAGTCTGAAGATTTCGAACGTTTACCAGTTTTGTTTGTGTTTGGCCGTAAGCTGTAGCGCCCTCTGTTTTTAATAGTCATAAGCTGTATCCCCCCTGCTTTTTAACAGTAGTAGGCTGTAGCGACCCTGTTTTTAATAGTCATGGCCTAAGCGCCCGTTTTTTAACATCATTAGCACCTCTGCTTTTTGTAACAGTGATAACCCACGTTGGTTTTATTTGCGTCCCGTAAGACTTTCCTGGCTGTTTCGGTATTTCCACAGTCTAACCTTGAAAGGAGGATAGTTGTGTCCAGTACCTAAACTTACTAGCAATCGTACGAAAAGATACGGTATGCGTTCTTTGGTCTTATTGCTGTGATTGGCCGATCTGGGGGAAAATCATTGATAAACACGCTGCTTCTGAAGAACTAACAACAGAGCGGTCGTAAACACCGGCCAATAGTGGGGATCATATGTTTAAATAAGAGTTGTTCGTGGGCATCGGAAGAATTTTTTTCGAGGGGGGAAATGGTGAATTTTTTCAGGTTGTGGCCAAAAGTATTTTTCCGATGGGGGAAGAGTGATGAAATTTTTAATTTTACCAACTCGAAACTCAGTGAAAACCATTTTTCTACTAAAACGTTGATAAGAAAATATCGAATTTCAAAGTCCAGATTATCCAAGCCCCCGCACCCCTTCCTACGCCCATGGAGTTGCATCCTTTTCATTCATTCATCGGCTGGGCCACTCACTGACACTCCCAGACACCGCTGTGTCTTCGTGCTTTCAAGTTCTTACGAGTATCGTCTCTTACTGGATTTCAATATTTGCCGCAGGCGACTGTTTGACGAAAATGGCAAAGAACTGACGTCACTTCGTTCGCTCAAGCGAGACCAGGTGGTGTACGCGTCATCGGGGGAGTCGTGGATTGACCCCCGCGTGACGAGAATCGAGCACCAGAGACGTCACTTGCTCACGCAACTCACCAACGACGTGTCGATGATTCGAGCATTTTGCGCCATGCGAAATCCTCAAGGTGGTAAAGTTTTTCTCTTGTGCAGATTTATGAGAACGAGATGTCGTGTGATTGTCTGCAATCTGCAAAACGATTTTCGCCAAACGTTTTGATCGCGCGTAAAACACTTGCTTGTATTCGTTTACGAAACCTATTGCGGTCCTTTTCGATTCTTTGAAAAAGCAACAACAGCCTTGCAGATATGGAAGAGCACATGCTTCCCCAAACCGCTTCAAGTCCAAATCAAACGGGAAAATGCGTTATTTAAATTTACTGGTGTTTTTTGGTGGGAATGATAATTCCAAAGTATGTTGCTGAACAGTAAAATCCGGATAAACTCAGAAGAATTTAACGCGTTTGTTTTGTGCTTACGCCTCCACGACACCATGTTATGCAAGTTTTGATTAATGTGCCAGTTGGATTTTGAATCTAAACACGTCAATTCAGACAGCTGAGTTGTCGCTAAAGTTCAAACTGTTCATGTATTTCTAGATTTGGTGGTGCACATGGAAAATGGTTGCAAACTAGGTTCCAGGCTCTATCTGAGGGCTTGTTCGTTATCTAAGGAAGAACGGGAGGCGAAAGCGAAAGGTATTCTCTTCGACCGATTGCACAGCAAGATAAAATTTTCAGTTTTGATTGGATTGATGTAAACTTACTGCGACTATGTGTCAAGTGTCTGCAAAAAAAAGTCTTCTGACAGTTTTTCTTCTTTCTGATTAGACGAGCTGGATCAAAGCGGAGAAGCCGAAAAAGTTGCATCGGAATCGCCATCATCGTCGGACTCATCGCTTGATTTAGGTCCAAGGTGCGTTTCACATGAATTGTTGAACGTTTCGGACGCAGTGGTTCAATAAATTGAACATGGCACTGCAGTGGGAACAATTGCTTGAGACGAAACAGCGTCATCAGTTTTCTTTCTATTTGTGGCTCTTTTTCATTCATGTGTTTTTTCATTAGAGAAAAAATGACGGTAAGTTAAAAAAGAAGTTATTAAGAGAGTCTGTTATTCATTTATTCACTTTACGACCATTTTGCAACAGGCTCTAGCCTGATTGGTGCAAATTTGTCGAGTCACAACGAGATTACAAGCGCAATCAAAATCTACCGCAATACCCAAAACTCGCCCATGGCTCCAAAAATAACAATAGAAGTTTGAACGTCCAATTCTGGCAAAACAAATAAAAATCAACACAGCAAATCGGCTTTGCCCAAAAGTTCGAAGCGTTTGTCAGTTCGAAGCTCGCATTTGGCAAAAAAATTACGAACATGCTGCACAAAGCACTACTGTGAACGCTACAATGAAAGGAGAGGGTTTTTCGGTTTCGAAGTCACCACATGGCATAAAGACGATAATGAGTTTTAGTTACACCAAGTTACATTCACCAAGTTGTAAGCAAAGTGCAGCAAACAACGTTAAGACGTCAGCCGTGAGTCATTACAATCAGAGGAGAAGTATTGTGTTTTGCTAATTAATAATAAGATTTTAAACAATTCGTGAAGATGGAGCGACTAGTTGATGATTTCATTTCAAGCTGGATAGAGTTCCACAAGGTTTTGCGGAAAGAAAGTAAAAACCTGGACATTTTTTTAATAGCCGAAGCTGAAGGTTAGGGTGGTGGCGCAACGCGCAAGGTGAGCTCTTTGAACAATCTGGTGGTGCTGGAGGGAAAGGGAGAAAGTGTCATGTCGAGCAATAATTTGTAAAAGTGGTGGAGCGTACGCTTTTTTCTCTTCGCTAGGATTAACGTAGATGATTGAAATCAGTCGGCACGTCTTTAGAAGACGCAGTTGAAAAGCATCCTAATAAACCTTTGTTGGTGAAAAGTTGTACCATTTTAAGCATTTGTTTGTCACCATCAGAACAGTTGTCACAGACGATGCTACCAAAATCAAAAATTGGTAATATGGTTTTGCAAATGATAATGAGGGCGTAGCGAGGCACAGAATCTCCGAATGGACGAAGACGGTTAATTTAATCATCACAACAAGGGCGTTTGATCAGCGCTTTAAGATAAGTTTTAATGGAATTGTACATAGGACATAGGGACATACATAAAATCTCTGCGCTGCGAACACGCATGCCTTATTTGAAAACAAAACATTTTTACCCTGTAACATTTACAGCCGTACAGAGGTCGTGCAACCGCCGATCTTGCTTGTCTCCTGACTGAAACGTGTTTGTGAGCAGGAGCGCCCACGAGCGGTCACACATGAACAGCGACCAGAAGATCATTGGCAAGAAGTATCCATGGCAACAAGACGCTGTGGCCACCGAGGCGTCCAACGCGATGGAGGAGAAGTTAGGCGACAGTGGGACAAATACCCCAAGAAGGTAAGTGTCATTTTACATCGCCTCTGCGCTCAGCGCAATGAAAATATACAAACAAGACGAGTGTTCGGTTTTACCCACACGCATTATGTTTTTGTTACGTCACAAACAATCACTGCATCGGCTTCTTTTGTTACTTAGCAGTCGCAATGGTTGTGACGGCAAATGAAGTTAGACTCTAGCAACTGGAAACGGGATAGCAGAGCTATACCTTGGTTCTTTGACTTCCAAACAAATAGTTGAAGACGAGCTCACGGCAACCAGCAGTATTGGCCCGCGCCTTGCCATTTACGTGCCTTTGCCGTTGCCATTTCGTCTCTTTACAGCTTCGCAAATTAGCGCCTTCTATCAAGTTTAAGTTTACTGCCTTTGATGGTTTAAGGTAGGGGTTCTTAACCTGGGGTCTTTGAACTCCTCAGGGGTCCATGAGTGTGTTTTATGGGGTCAGCAAACCAAAATCCAATCAAGAAAATCCGATCGTTTTTATCCGCCCATTCGGGCCATTATTCAGCTTAATCCACTACAACCGTAGACATGCACTTCGATCCATTTCACACCGTACTGTACACATTGCTCACGCTAAGAGAAGCGATCCAATCTAATTTCTCAATAATCGAAAAAACGTTGACAAAACGAAGGGGTTCGCGGCGGTTGTGGGCGCAGTGAGAGGGGTCCGCGGCGACAANAAAGTGGTTTAAGGAAAACATTGCTTTACGGGAAAGTAATCGGCCGATTGTCGTCCCCATTTCGTNAGAAAGCTATGTTGAACGCTTGAGTAGCACCTCGGGAAAGAGTTCTGCAAATCAGACATTTCGGCAAAAGCTGTTGCTCGTACTTGCAGTATGAGGAAATTCTACCCCTGACGTTGATCGTGTGCGTCCGACAAATCTTCACTTAACTTGAAGATTCGCTGACGTGACAAAGAAAGTAAAAATAATGCTTCTTCGTTGAATCAAACGCTTGGTCATTTCTTAGCTGTGTCTGAAAATATTCTGCAAGATCTTTCAGCATTGGGAAATTTTTAATCATGTGTTTTTTGCTGTTGCTTAAAAGCACCCGAAGAAAGTTCCACCAGCGAGANGGTCCCAGCCANAAATTTGTGTTGAAAGACGGATTTATCAGTCCNTTGTCCGAGACCTCCTTGGCCGTGGGTGTTGTCGGATTTGATCTGGACAACTTGTCCCCGAACACTGCAGTANCCCTGTGCAGGAAATCTATAGATGACCCTGGTGAGTAAAATNAGAGGTGACTTTTGCGCGTATTCAATTGAAAGTGAACCTATGGATGAACGCAGTGTGATTTTTAAGTTTTTATTGCCAATTTCTTTGGCGAGACAGAAGGGTTATTCCGACCGCAGCTTCTCTCTATTCGTCCATTGAAAGACTCTTGGCAACGTATTGTCGACGTAAAAATACATGTTCCTGAATCGTTGTCGTTCACTGCTGTTTGAGCGTTGACTGGAATGACGTCTTCACTGCTTGAGATGCAGTTTGACACTGTCCCGAGAAGCTATAGTAGAACAAAAATGAATCAGAAAACAACCCATGCTCTTTCGCCACAGTACAACAGTGGGAAATGACCAACGACGGCTTCATTCGTTTGAAGTACAACCCCCGTTTAGTGCTTGGCGTCTCCTTGCCTCCATACAAGCTTGGCAGCGAAGGAACCATCAGCTTGGAAGAAAGTTTTCTCACAGTTCAAAGTTTAAGGTAATTCCTCCGTTTTGGCCAATGCTGGTTTGCGTTCATGCGTGGTAGCACTTGATGTACGCGAAAGACGCCTTGTTTGGATGTCTTTTGCCAAAACATATAACTCAGGGGGTCCCAACCTGGGGTACGTGTATCCCTAGGGGTACATTTGCCTGTCTGAAGGGATACATTTATTGTACAACCGTAACAAATTAACTCTGAGACACAAAAACGGTATCTACCTTCATAGTTCTAAAAATATAAAAGTTCTATTAAAATTTCAGTAGATTTTTGTTATTTTACTCAGCCTTTTTGTCATAAGAAGTTTAGGGGTACTTGCTCATCTGTCGACATACTGAAGGGGTGCATAGTCAGAGAAAGGTTGGGAACCTGATATAACTGGTGAACGATCTGTTCGAACGATTTATACGATTTTAGTATGAACTCGGTGACTTTCACGATATGTTCATTTTGAAAGGCTATTCAGCTTCGAACCGGGACCGTAAATTGCAGTATTTGATTATTTCCTTTGGACTTTCATCCTCGCTGTCAGAAGCGCTCTTGCGACTCGTAAGTCTCTTCATCGTATTCTTTTTTTTCGTTCTAATTGCGATCCTCGATTTGTTACAGGCCTCATGAGAGCGGCCGATCGCATCAGAAGTGGTTGTGGGATCCGGTGTCGTATTTCCTCTTTCCTTTTCAAACCGAAAACCGCGACAAGGAAGTGACGGCTGCAAATCACGTAAGTTGAACTGAGACTGTGAGTCGGAAGCAAAAGATCTAGGTCTGAAAGTTCGCTCTGCGCGTCGCGTACTTTTGGGGAAAATAATTAGATAAGTGTATAAACTCGTGTGCGTGCGTGTGTGCGTTTGCGCGTGCAAGTGTTGTTTGTTCATTTTTTAGCGCGTGCGAGCGATCCCTAGTTCTCGGAAGAAATGTGACAAACGAATTATTCAGACGCTAAAGCATTTCTCACCAACCTGAGGTTGAGCAATTCTTTTTTTTGGTCAAGTTTTCACGCGATCTCGAATCACAGCAGAACTGCAGTTGTTGTTGCGCTGCGCGAGAAGTTCTGCAGGGGCGCAAGCGACATCCAAACTCCATAACGCATCAGATCCCTTCTACAAAGTAATAACAATTGTCACTTTTCCGGACTGTTTTATATGTGCGTGCTGGTTTAACCCACAATCTTGTCCAACGAGAGGTTTTCAAAACTGACGCACATCAAGTTCCGTCCGATCACATCAAAGCGAAAGATTTTTTTCAACAGTTGCGTTACTTTAAAAAAATGCTCCTTGAATTTTCTAAAAAATCGTGAAAAACACTCAAGTTATTTGTGCGCGAATCGTCGTCAGTTGAAAGTTGTAAAATCCATCGCTTTCCTGATGAAAAAAACAGTCGCACTACGTCAGTTCTTTTCCTCAGGTGTCCATTTGCACTTGCGCTGTTGCTGGTGCTGAGCCTCTCAACCAGGAAGGTTACATCGTTCAAACCCCCGGTGCTTCCCCCACAGACCCGGCGGTAGTTTGCTGCGCATGCGCAAAAATCCTGCGCGGCATCTACCAACTCACCAAGGCGCCCGACGAGTGGACTTTCACCTGCGCGATGGGCAACGCAAGGAAATACGGTTCGTTTTTCTGTCCAGTTCTGTTTAAGCGACACTGCTGCCATGGGCGTCGGGAGGATTTTTTCCAGGGGGGGAACAGTGGTGAAATCTCAATTTGCCAACTCCAACGTAAGAGAAAAACATTTTTCTAATAATAAGTTAATAGGAAAATATCAAATTTCAAAATCAAAGGGGTCCGTACCCCCTTCCAACCCCTCCCGACCCCCATGACTGCGACGCATACGTACTATACAAATCTCCTTACGTTAGCAGCTTTCATTTCTGTGACCCAGACTTTGCCGTAAAAGTGGTCGAAATGTTCGTTTTGCTTTGTTGGCAAATAAAAATTTTGGCACCCCCTTTGGCATATAAGGTTTATGACAAGAAAGATCAATGTCCAGAATATTTTATTACGTTGCAAGATTTTTGTTATTGTGTGCAAGGTTTAAACTTGCTTTCGCTATGTGCAAGTTTGAAACCGTTCATAGCTCCTATAAAGACATATAGAGGCTCTAAATCAGAGTGCTGCCAAATTTGAAATGCTACTCAAAACTGGTTGAAACAAACAAATAAAAAACAAAAAACATGCATTTTTCTCAAATTTTTAAAATACAAAGGTATAAATACATACTTTATAGAAAGTACAGGGTGACCCGAAAAGATGCGTACCCATATTT
>JGI24021J15306_10000933_pt1 | contig 26240 bp, 19 predicted proteins | sample Ectturendosymbi1_FD_15306 | JGI IMG/M metagenome (IMG submission 15306) | reverse complement strand
ATGCAAAAATCAAATATATTTGCATTGAACAAAACCGAAAATATTTATATTCAGTAGTGATTACTAAAACTGGCAGAAAGCCGAACTTGCAGAGAAATCAACGATGCTCAACGCAACATCGGAATATAGAGTTTGTATTCTTGTATCGCTTTTGAATCACGACAATTTTTCAACCGAATATTTAAAACAAATAAATTTCATCACGGGGGGCCCCCTTGGAGAGGAGGGCCCGGGGAAATTGCCCCCCTTAATCCGGCCCTGTCGGTGAGATTGATTTTTGTTTATCGGGGCCAGCGGAATATTCAAACCAAACATAACGTGTCTATTTTTGAAATATTTAAAGAAACAATGGTATAGCGAAACAATGGTATAGCAAAACAATCTGTTTACAATTCCATACAGTAAGCAAATCTTTAACGTCTGAGTAACTTCCATTGCAAACAGGAAAAATTATATCAACGGAAATGGAAGTTCAACAAAGATTTCAAAGTGTCATTTGCTGTTAAAACATGGCTAAGAAAGTTACCGCAGCCTTAAGAGCATCCTAAAGACACCGACGCAGTAAAAATGTGCAAGTACACTTGTTGTCTAACCTCGCCTGCTGCAGGATGGCGAAGATTCCACGGGATCTCAAGAATGTGTAAAGTTCCAGCGTTATCTGCTACGGCGAGAAGGTGCTGCTTTCTGGATACCACCCACGGCACTATCTGTGTTATCGGTGCCGCAGTGACGTTTTGTACGAGAAGCGGCTCGTGGGTGCGATCCAGCAGATCCCACACCTGTAATTCATATGTAGCACACTTGGAATTTAGTGTGCTTGTTTTTGCATTTGTCTAGGAGCAACATTCAACAGTTGTCAACAAACATTCCAGCAGAGGAAGGCCATATCTGACAAGTTGGCAGTGCGGAAGTTCAACATAAAACAAACTTTGAAATATTAAATGTAACCTCATCATTCAACCAGTGTTTCAATTTGGTGTTTTTATTCTCTCCTATATTTGTTGTCACTTGTTCCAAAAATTATTAAGTAAATACTTGAAACACTTAGAAAGAAAATTTCTGGTGAAGCTGCAAACAAAAAAACACAGCATTAGGGGCACAGACTTCCGTGAGATATTTTACCCGGGTAGAGGGAACTAAACTATATCAATATGCTACGACCACTAAACAATAATAATAATAATATTTTATTGCGGACTCATGGTCCATATCACAAACACAGGAGCACAAAAAGTGGTTATCTATACATCAGCACACATTACAGAAACGGTGTTTGCACATGACCAACACTGGGAGGGGCAAAGCACTTTATCCTCACCACAGCTGTATCGTCATTCACGAGAGCACAGAAAATGGATAACCATACAGTAAGGCATTACACAACCGGTGTTAGTACGTGTCCAACCTTGAGAGGAGCAAAACACTTTCCCAGCAGTTCATACTTTTTTATACCTGGTGTGTACACAGTGTCCACATATTTTTACTACACAAAAGCAATACTGATGAGCATAGGCGTACGGGAAGGCATTTTACTGGGGGGGCGGAAAAAATTTGCCCTGAAAGTAACTTTTTTAGTTTAATGCGAATGGGACCTAAAACCTCTTGTAAATCTGTTCCATATAGTTGAATTCGTTTATAACGGCTTCGTCTGTGACGTGAATTCTCCTATAACGTTACATTTTGTTCGGTCCCGATGGCATCTTTTACATGCATTTCAATCGCTTATAACGTCATTTCGGCAATAACGTTCTTTATGCAAGCCCCAGAGGTGCTGTTATAGGCAAATTCTGTAGTTACGTTGCTTGTTAACTCAAGGGGGTGATTTTTCTCGGTTCATTTTTCACTAAAATTCGTGTGGCCAGGAAAACCAAAGAAAGAATATTAAACCTGAACGTTGCTTTCTGACTGATGTTAACAAGCACGCAAAAAAATACAGCAAGAAGCAAGCAGAGACCGCAAAGAGGTTCATGACAAACCTGAACGTTGCCGTCTTTTGTACCAAGAAAAAAGACAGCTGGCCGCGTCGTGCTCCAATGCCCAGCAGTGTACAACTTCAGCGCACAAGCAGATTCAAGAATAGCACCACTCTGAAAGAAGCCAAATCGGAATGATAAAATTTGCATTAACTTTAGAAGGTGAAGAAAATACTAAAAGAATACATAACCGAACAACAGATTGCAGGAGCATAAAACCAAGCTTGCCGTGAGTAAACGTGGCATAATGACAAAAACAATATTTTGTTTATTGAAATTATCTAAAAATTTTAGCATGTTCCTTTAATACGGCAAGTACTCAACTCTGCAATCGTTTTACGATTCAAAGCATCTTTAACTTTTCACTGCTGTGGCGCAGCAGGTGAGGGAACAGTTCGTCGACATCCTAAGAAAATTTTCGAAATGCAAAACTTTGCTGTCGACAAAGTAAGGGCTGAATAGACTCAACCTACTCAGGTCCACTTGCCCACATTGGGCAAGTCATTTTTCAACTTAATGGTAGAAATACAATACTTAGAATTAACGTTTACAGCTGATTTTTCACTAGCTTATTTTTATGCGCTCCGTCGAGCAGTCCTTTCGAAATATGCATAAGTTTTGTAATTTTCGAGTAAAGGCAATTGACCATGCAACAAAAAATATTTAGTTTTGCATAACGTCGTGCAGTCAAACCGTTAGTCAGGTTAGGACGCGTGTGGCAATGTGACAATCAGGTCAACCCGACCAATATGCTCCCTGCACCTTATGGCAATATTATTTTGCACCAATATCGGATTTGTAAAAACTGTAGGATTTATGTAGCTTCTTGCACAGTGTGCCAAGCATATCACGCAGGACAGTCTACAAACAGGCGCAGCTACCGGTCCATCACGAAATAATTTGGCCGCTACGACAACTGCGGTTGTGCGCATTTGTTAAAGCACTTTACTTGAGACCAGGGGCGTAACGAGGGGGGGGGCAACGGAGACATAATTCCCCGGGCGCCGAAAAGTCCCAACAATGTCACAAGTACTTTCTTCAATATAGTACACTTGTTTCCGAAAGACCTCTGGTTCGAAAATGGGGGCGCCAAGCTTGCTTCTTGCCCTGAGCGCCAAACAATCTCGTTACGCCCCTACTTGATACCATACAGGGGTCAGTTCTCACCGGCCAAGGTCAAATAAATCTTGCACAATGACGTTTTTGGAACAGATACCGTGAGTACACTTTGCTAATGGATCCTAGAAAAGACTTTTGCCTCAATAAAACTTGCGCTCTCATTCATCACACGGTGTGGGGGGGGGCAAAAATCTGTGGGCTATAGCGTTTTGTCTAAAAAAGTAATGTTCATGCTACAAAATGAGAGTTTTCGAAGAATTTTACGATTTAACTTTGCCAAATAATAATAAAAAACACATTTAATGCTATTTTTACTCCATTAATACAACAAAAGAGTTAAATTGACGTAAAAAGTTAAATTGTAAAACCTTAAAAAATCAAAAACTGTGAAATTTGTAAAGCCCGAATGTCGAGCCAGTTCTACGAATATAGAGATCTCAGCTACGACGTTTCGGCCACGTGACCAGAATGCCCAGGAAAGGTTGACGAGGCAAGTCCTGCTGGCTGCACCCTCGGGGAAGCGGCCCAGTGGTCGTCCAAGGACTAGATGGTGTAATTACATCTTCAACCTATCTTGGTTCTGTCTTGGTGTGGAGCCAGCAGAACTATCAGTGATTTCTGGAGACCGTGAGGCATTTCGAGTCCTCCTTGGGCAGCTGCCCCCGCGACCCTCCTCAGAGGAAAGCGGGTATGAAGATTAAGGAATGAATGAACCTAAAAAATTGTGCTGTTCTCTTTCCTTTTGCAAAACTATAAAAAATTATATGCTTTGATACAAAAAATTATTTTCATGTTTGAAGTGGCTTTTGTCCGAGAGCAAATACCGAGTTGAGCAAAATGACTCACATGGGTAGTAAACATGCAAATCAGGCTCGAAACATGCGTTTAGGTCTGGGGCCTCCAAGCGTTAAGAACTATTTACAAAAAAGCTAAAAACCATTTTAAAAGTCACGGACTTGTAAGAAGCTTACCACACCTTGACACACGACCCCATTACAGAAACGTGCCTCAAAAGAAACGTTTCAGTGCGTTTCGAGTGTTTCCACATGTTTGAATACTCGTTCATTCTGATTTGTTCACTATACGAAAATTGCTATCGCACTTCTTTTGATTTACAACCGGTTTATTAATGTTGTTTTTACTGCGGGTCCCTGGATATAGGGCTTTATCATGGATAAAGCTGATCTGTCTACCCCTCATCAGGCCCGGGTGGGATTTTCCAACTGCATCTTCGAGAATGACGGTAAACGGCATTGAATTGAAAACGCCCGAGTGCGGTTCGCCTGCCTTTGCAACAAATTGTTGGAAGTTTTAAGATTTTAACCCGCTGTGTTGCAGTCTAACAGGCTGCTGTCCGCACTGCAAGCACAGAAAACTACCCTGTTGCGTTACACCATAATCAAGCGAATTTATATAAGCGGAAGTTTTATCATTTGGATTATACTACACGATGGATTTTCGATCTACCGTAATATTATCCCTCCATATGGCGAATGTCCAACCTCCGACACTGAGGAGAATGTCATTGAAGAAAGGGTTCCGTTGCAGTGTGTTGACCGGTCCGTCATGTGGCGTCACTACCCACGAAGGCTTTGGGACTGCAAGCAGTAAATCGCGTGTCAAAATGAAGCTGAATCCACGATGGGATATTATTGAAATGACTTCGAGGTGGCCTGGCTTAAAATGTGTGCTGGATTTGAGCGTAATGCGACTCAAACCATCATTTACTGCCTTTGCCACCACTGGCGGACATAAGACATTAGGAGAGCGTGCTGCGAAAACACCGTCTTATTGAAACAACCAAAGAGAATTTATCAAGTCAATAAACTAGTGATATTGCGTTTGGCCATGTACATTTCGGGGCCCCGATTGTAGCGAACGTGGGAACAAGAAACAAAAATCTAGAGCGGAATTAGAAAAAGTGCAGAGCTGTTAAGAAGCATCATGCCACGCTACAGCCACGACGTTGTGATAAAATCAATCATTAAATTCTCATTTTTTGCTTGTGTCCTACAGAAAAAAATTAATTATCTACTTTTTCAAATAAAGTTCAAAGCCAAGTTCGTTCAGCACTGTTGCGTGTGACTCAAAAAATTATCCGAAATTCGGGTTTGTTCGCTAGACGAGGTTCTAGTGAATCAGCGTTATTTTAACATACTTTTCGTAATTATTGCAAGTCTGCTCTTTACCAACTTTCAGGTTTCTGTTTTTCGTTTTGAAACGTTTCCCGACTTTCATAGTGACAACCTTTGATTGATGTATACCGGCAAGAAAATATTTCTGGAGGACGACCTTCCTGCCACTTTTAATTTTTCTGCCACCAAAAAGGTAGCCTTGGTTGAACGCGCGCCACCAACGCCGGTAGGCGGGGTTCGATTCCTGGTCGGGTCATACGGAAGACTTGAAAAACAGTACTTCCGGTCTGTCCGCCTCGTGCCCGGCGTTGATCGGTGGGTGCAGGGAAAACGTTCACGCGCGCTGCGCGGTGTTGCCATTGACTCGCCATCAGTGCAGCGTTCACTGCAAAAGCAGTCGCGCGGCCCAAACGGAGATTGGCGCCGCAGACTACTCGTGACACTCCGAAAGGTGAACTAAAGCGAGTACAAACGAAACTTCATTGGATCTTTTTGTTCGTTGTCAGGTCATGTAAACTCTCCGTGTTTATTAAATGTGAAAACCTATGGTGAAAGGAAGCTACGCGCCATTGGTAAAATATGTCAACTATGTTTTCATGAGCTTAACAGTACGCAATACCTCGGCGAATACGGATATTTTTCAAAAAACAAATATTACAGACAAGGTTCTTACAAACCCATATTTTTGTGAACAGGATTAATTCGATTAAGGAAAGAAGTTTATGAGATATCTTTCAAAGTTTCGCAGCAAACATGTGAGTTCAAAGACCCCTTTTAGCCACGACGCGAATTTGACGCAGTGCCAACCTTAAGCGGCATAAAACTTTCCACATGATGTCGCTATCTCGATGAACCACGACAGCAGCACAGACCTCACAGGATACATCGCGTTAAAAGCTTGCTTAGCATGAAAGCATTTCTAACGCACGCTATGAAACACAGGCTTTATCCATAAATGGCAACCAATTTCAATTATTACGAAAAACATAACATTACCCATAGTTACTTGTTAAAACGTTTGTATCGACTAATTTACGCAGCCTATGTAGTTTGTTATATAAAGCGATTAAGGTGCAGCAAAGTGTCAGAAACCAGCACACGCTTCAAAAACCAAAACAGCACACAAAATATGTACAACAAAAGTATAATAAATACTTGCCAGATTCGGCTTGCATGTAACCCATATCAGAGGCATACGCAAAAAATCGCGCTTACATAAGAAAGCTAACGACGCCTGGTCAATGCCCGTCATAGATGCTCTTAATAAGGTTTAGTGAATGATTAGTAGTTATGAGATGAATGCATGCTGTCGCGACAGGTTATTACATTAACGCATGCTTTTTTGCAACTAGAAAACTGGCTACGAGTTTCTTTTCAAAACCTGTTTATGTACACAAAGAACCAAAAGGTAACATACGCCCTGCCCATGAACAAGGACTTGGAAAATGCAAGTTCTCAGCTGTGTCTAAACCACGTGCAAATGCGTACAAGTACAAATGCGTACAACCACGTACAATACAACCGATTTTGTCAACTGAGAATGCAATAAAAATTCCAACCTACCATTGGGTTTACCGGTCTCATTGTCCTTTTCCATTCTGAGATCAGCACAAACCACTTCTCCGTCTTCAGTGCCAATAAAATAGCGGGTGCTTATGCAATCGAGCACTTTCTGTGATTTACCAGATGGCGCTTTGGACGCGCTGTCCACACCACCGACAGGCAAAGGAACTGCATAACAGTAAAACAACATCACTCAAATATCAGATAAATGTTATTGGTTTGCGCAACAGATCACACGCAAAATGTAACATGTAGTATTGGGCTGATATATTCTATTAAGTGAAAGGTGCCACTACCTGTTTATATGACGACTCAGAAATGGTCGTAAATTTCAAGTAAACGAGACGCTGCGCAGGATGTTCCACATCCTGCGCGCAAATCTGTTTGTATCAAAATCGGTTTTCTGGATGAAAACAATTGATGTATGATCTTTTGAAGTAAAAAGTTTGCTTCATTTCGAAGATACGAAAGCAGTTCGAGAGTTTTATGTGTTCACTACAGAATACGTAATTTTAAACACCGAAGTCTAGAAGTTCACCGCAAAATGTTCGGTTCTTCTACTTCTAAAGGGGCGACTTCAAACGAGTTATAAAAGTAATCAACGGAGGCAGCTTATTGAAACAACCAAACATTTTGAAAAAAGCAAAGTCTCGAATGCAACTGAAAAGAGACAAATATCTAAGCCAGTGGTTCTCAAAGTACTTATATCGGCGGACCGCTTGTGCAGTGTGCACTGTGGCTTGACGTGATGAGCCATAAGATCAGTTTCTACGCATACAATTAATACGCATACAAGTACAACACAGCAATGCGTGAACACTGTTTAAGTTCACTGAAACAATTTCACTTGCTTCCAACAACTCGTTTACTCTTACTCGCTGGTTATGCAATGCCTCATGCTTTTTTTTTCGGAACAAAAGCATCAACCACAGTTGATGGACGATTAAGTTTGTTTTCTTATCGCACCATTGCTATGACGCCACGAAAAATAGTCTGTAGAAAAATTCAAAAAGTGCGTCATCTGTTAATACGAAAATCAGTTTTTTTCTGTATAAAAAAATACTTATTTTCAAGAAACTTCTTCGCAAACTGCGTAATACGGGTTGCAATTTGAGAACCACTGATCTAGGATCCAATAATGTAATATTAACCTATCGCGTAAAATATAGACTCTTGCCACCATTAGCTTTTCGTTACTATGCTTTTTCTCGTCTAAAGAAATGACAGAAACGTAAATGAACAAAATTCAACTATCTCACCGTGGTCACGAACTCCTTGTCTTTCAGCAATACTGAACTTCATGGGGCTGAAGTCACCACTGCTGTCTGTTTTGGGCATCGCTAACCTTATCAGCGGCTTCCAACTTAAATCGAGATGTTTGAAAGTTTGAGATACACCCAGTGGTTCCGGAGCGTTTTTCTCCTGTAGTTATGCAAAGCATACACACTGAGTAGATTACTAAGACATTAGAAGCGAGATACAAACTCGCAGAACATTCCTGTGCTATACACTCCTCTGCATCAACGATGCTTTACTTCGCGGCGCGAGCAAATCGTTCAACATTGACTTCCATGCTACGTGGACACGACTCGAGTTTAACCTGAGTTTTTTTTGCGACAGAAAGGCGAATGCAATGAAAAAAAATTTTGAAAACAAAATTACGCAGAAAAACGTTAGGAAAGTGCATGAAGCAGTTCGGAGTTTGCGGCCGATACAAAACATGCAATTACAACCACTCGTAACGCGCGGGTCACGCTTACAAAACAATCTACTGTTCGTTCTGCTTTGAATGCAACGGTTTGATCCAAGTCTGTTAGTGTCATCAAGGATTCGAAGTTTGTTATTAAATCCGCTGAAGTAGGAAATCACAACATTTACCGCTTCGCGAGTGGACGGGGGCACTTTTGGAGGTCTGGTGTCCCAAATCATCACATTTCCGTCAGTCCCGCACGTCATCAACTGGCAAATCTCACATATTCGATTTTCAACGGGGACTCCCATTTTTGTCAGCTGAAAAGATCACTTCATGTGATCAACTCAAGAAACGTTTTCGAATTGTCACTAACTAAATATAAGTTTTTGAGGTTATTCTGCACAGATAAAATAATGTTTCTAACTACTAGAAAGATTCAGCTTAAGCCATAAAAGAGCAGTTGACTATAACCACGTTGCCTCAAGCAACAAGTACTCAACGGCGCCGAAAAACAAATTGAGAAAAGCAACTGACATGCCATCGTTTTCAATGAACAAAATCCTGACCTAGTGCAACGATACAGCAGCCGACTGATGCTTCAAATCAACAACAGCTTTCGTAATCGGTCGATAAGAAATTGGTCGACTAATTCCTGCAATGACGTGTCTACGCCACCTGGTGATAACTCCCAACGCAGTCCTGTTGACTTTTTCACACTCAGTTGAACTGCGACACTTTTATGAATTAATGCTTAAAGAAATCGTTCAAACGAATTTTTTTTGCGAAAAGAAGTAAACACACCTAATTTTGAGTAATTTTCATGTTTTTAAAACCCTAAGGGAAGGCCGCCGCCCCGAATCCTTGTCTCGTATACCTATGCTTGATGTCATAACGGAGACATTGTCAGGCTATCCGCTGTTTAGCATAAAATTTAACATATTTATCGTCTGTCTGAAGTATTTCAAAAACCAACACATTCGCTTTTTCTGCGATCGTACTTTTGCTTAAAATATGCTTCATGTGCGCAGTGCATAAAAATCTGAACTTGCATTGACAGTTCTTTGTGAAGACGTTGAGCACATGAACTTATTGGCACAGAAGCTTTCAGCGTTTGTTTCCATTAACATTTACCGCGTTGTTCACTAAAATGTTCTGGCATTCAACGTCTACCATCAACTGCTTGACTGCATCACACACTGGTCGTCTTCACTAACGCATTTGAAAGAGTGCATTTGGTCACCGGCATCTCACGCTTTATTTTATCACTTTCATGCATGGAGCCATCCACAGTTTGTCAACATTATCATGAGCGTGCAAACTACACATTTTTGCATAAACCCTCACTCCTGAAAGCGTACGAGAAATATGTCGACTTTAAGTTGTAATTATTAATTGCTTCATGATTTCAGTTTTTGCATGCAAGCATTTAGCCAATCGCATTATCGAAATTTTGCAACCATAAGAAAGTGACCGCAATCATGTTTGGAACGATCAGTAGTTTCCCATCGAAGCAACCGTTAAATATTTTTCCAATTACAAAATCAATATTTTTACAATTTGAAAAAACATATGCGATTATTCAATCCCCTCCCAGCGATCGCTTTGTACGCTTGTGGAAACGTTGACAATTGTCAACGGCCTCCATGATTTTAACGGTTTGGGTATTTGCGAAGCACTTTAGTATCAATACTGCACACATCGCTAGTTGTTTCGGCAACGACAATTCAACTATAAGGTTCCTTTTTTTAATAGGTGTATTTCAAATCTTCATCCCGTTCTGAAACAGAGCATTGCTAACGTGTTTTCAGTATAGCGGGTTGCTGACTCTTGCGCTTGCGCTTGTTATATTCGGTTAAAAATGTTCCCCACTTCCTTGACGCAATTTAAAATAAATTTTAACTGTGGTTCAGCAAGCAGTCCAAGACGGGACATACAGCGAATGTTACTTGAAGAAGAGTCAAGGCAACTCATTTGTGGTCTAGGACTATTCAAAAAGAATAGATTTCGAATAGCTTTCGTATTGTTTCTTTCATTAAAATTCTACTTACACCAATCATTGTCGAAGTACTTGATTTGTAGATGAACAACCTGATATTTGCCTCTGAATATTGGTTTCTTTTTAATTTATCAATAAGCATTCGCAACCAAAACCATACAAGTGGTGAGAAATAAAAAAAAGGTTTTTGTACTAATAGCAAGCAGTAGGTTTCCACAACAAAACGGCGAAAAATCAATAAAGCCGCGAACCTCAAAATGATCAGGTAACCAGTCAATGGCTGTGATGACACTTCTATGACTGTTTTCGATTCCTGACACGCAGCAGTATCGAACTGTAGGTGTATCTGGAGGAATTTCTTCTCCAAACATTGCCTGCGATACACATTAGACCAATACAGAGCCTGGACAAAATAACAAAAACTAAGGGTACCGCTGGATTTAAAAACGCAGCATAAAGTGATATGCAAAGCTGTTGACACCATACAGCTACACATGCAGCAGAAGATGGAGAAGTTGTTGGGGTAACAAAACGTGTTCGCACAAATAAAATTAACTTACGTTTAAAATTGATTCATAATAAAAGTTGGGACGTGGCAGCAGAAGTGCATGTTTTCCGAGGAATAGCACAAAAGCTCAAAATCTTCAGTTTGTTTTCGACCCCTTGAGTTTGGTTCCTATGCTTGTAACTATTCTTGCCTTGAGAGTTGTTCACGATTGCTTTGCTCGACTGAGTCACATCCGGCACCATTCAGGATACTTTCGCAGTTATAAAGCATACATTGCAATCGTTAAGCTCATGCTCAAGTCAGTATTTAACTATGAACTTAATGCAAGCTTAAAAACCCGTGAAGCCCCAAATTAGGCAAAATAAGGCCATTTTATACAAATTAGGTTCAATGAGCCCCAATATTTAGGGTCTGAGGCCAGGGGTCTATTACGCCTACTGGTAAATCCGCTCCGGCTTAAAAAAAGGAACCGAGACAATTATTGCGGAAGAATTAACATAACGAACAAGGTGAGGTACTCTGCCAGTATTAATTTTCGATCACCACCACATCAACTTCACCAATTATGTTGTTGAATAAGCTTGTTTCAAATAGAGCAAGGAGCTTACGGCTTTCTTCTGGCCAGCTTTTGAATGATTGACTCGACTGCTCGACAGCTTGTCGGCGTACTCCGAAATATCCCAAAGTACCAGCTGTCCGTTTATGCAGCCACCTGCGACGATGTTTGGATTGGTCGGACAAAACTTAAAGCAAGAAATATCATCTGGTCCTTCCAACAGGAGCTGCAATTTGTAAATGACAATTACACAAGAGTTAAACTATCACACAAACACAGTTGTCGTTCGAAAGGACATAAAACAGATCCAAATGGATACAGCACTGCAAGCGAACACTCATTTCAGTTGCAGTAGATTGATCAAAAATATCATCGAATACCATTTAGTGCGGACGGAAAGACTAAGATTTTACTTCGCCTGTTGAAACAACTGCAAACGAATCCGAAGTTTTTCATGAACCTAGTGGTAGGGGGTCCATTTTAGCTTACATCAAATCAAATTAATAGTCTCAATAACATCATTCAGAAACAATAATTACATAATTCCGATAATAAACGATAATGTTTTGTGAAAATTAGCGGTATGACTTACAAGAATAACTTTTTTCACTCATTGAGCATAATTATTTCTACTAGTCCGAAACTTCCCACTTTGGTGGAAACTCAACTCCTCTCGCTATAAACCACGCTCTTCGCTCAGATCTGTTCAGTGTTTGTGATTTTGATCCGTGAAACTGTGCATCCACCCGGCATGACAAGCTTGCACGCCGCATAGGTAAGTTTAAAGTATTATCGGTTGGGTGGGATACTTGGGACTGTCATGGGTTCAAAACAGGGTCGTAACGAAGGGGGGAAAGGAGCGCCGAAAAGTCCGAATAATGTCGCAAGTGCTCTCTTCAATACAGTACGTTTGCTTCCGAAAACCTCAGGATCGAACATGGGGGCGCCAACCTTGCTTCTTGCCCCGGGCGCCATCTAACTCCCGTACGCCCCTGCTTCGAAAAAAGTTTTATTGAACAAGGAAGACTTTAAAAAGTTTCAGCAGCAGTGATTTTCGAATAGAGCTGTTTCTTCGTCTCTTCACTTTTCACTGCTATTAGCAATTCACATATGGCCTGAATAAAGGGTCATTAAATGCAGGTAAAAGAAATGTCTGCACTAAACGTCGCGTGGACTTCTAAAGTTTGCTTCATTGTGAGACGTCCAGAGAACCAAGGAAGGATGCTAAATGGGGTACAAGAAAAAGCAATTTTATTATCAATGGCACAGTTTCTCGATCGAAAATCGAGCCTGCAAACTGGTGTTAGACTGTTCGTTGCGCAGCGTTTTAACAAAACCTGTTAAGTTATGTTTTTCTTCCAAGTTCAAGAAAGTTTGTAGAAAGGCTGTTTGAGTCAGAGTGCTCAATCCTTATTAGCAAAGCTCTTTGTATAGTTTTTCTTTGGAACAAGAGAGTTGTACGTGCGACTGCGGGCTCATGAGATAAACGCTAGTCAGGTTGGTAACATCGGCAAAATATTAAAGTACCGTATGTTTGTCAACAAATACCAACAGAAACTATAGAACCGTTACAGTAACTACATTGTGGGGACGAAAACAGTGTCGTTTTTTTCCGTTTGTGTTCGTCACCACGAGCAGATTTGTATTTAGCAGATCTCAATTGCCTGATTTGCATACAGCGCGCGAGTCCTCACGTGCGCAAACATCTCAATCCAGGTCCAAACAAATGTTTCAAACGTTTAAGATATTATATGAGAAGCGTAACAAAATGGTCTCGGGATAGACAGAAGACAATGACATTTTTTTCGGTAATAAATTTCAGTAACTGTTATTGGAACTTTGTCGTTGTTTTATTCAAATATTTTCTTTACCAGTTCTAACTTTTAACACTAATGGAACGAGTTGACACAAATGCCATTGTTTGAAGAAAAACACGGGGTATGTTTACAAATAAACAAGGTTTTCAGCCGTGGCTCAGTTCGCCCTAGACCTTAATCAAGAGTGTAGTTGAAGACATAAGCAACAAGCTTGCCTGAAATGCTAAAAAACTACGAGTATGCTTCACGAGCATAATTATTAGGAAAAACACCAAAGAAATCGATGCAAATTCATCTGAGTAGCACACTTTTGTGATATTGCACTGCTCTATACCACAACCTTTAAGGTTAAAATGGTTAATGAGAACATTCAGTTGCTCATACTGCCGAGGTAAACAATCAGTAAACGCATGAGTTCACAAAATCACCCCACCGGAGCTTTTTCTCATTTAGAGCACACGATGTTATAATCATGAAATGCCAATATATAATCGACGTGCCACACATATCTTCCAAGTTCAAATCGGAACCAACAGCCCAACTCTTGTTTTCCCAGCCTCCTCTCCCCCTTTTTGATCTAACTGTCGCGAGAGGAAGTTGCACACATATTTTTTAATTTAGCGTAGCATTAAAAAACATAGGATTACTTGGGGATGGATCGGGTCGGCAAAACTCCAAACGAGAATGAGCGACGGAGACATCAGCAAACGATTCGCGTTGTCAACTCGCTCATCAAATGTCAAACGCTCACCACACGAAACCGCCATAACACCTTTGATCTGCAAACATCATATAAAATAACTTGTGTTAAACCTCGAACAGTTCTCAAACCAGGTCTCAAAATATCGCTTTCATAAACACAATTCACCTGTGGATGCCAGTCAACCCACGTCACTGTTTTGTCTTTGCTGTATTGGAGGTCAGTGAATGACTGGTATTCCTGGAAAACGCATGAGAAAAAATCATTGAAACAGTACAACTGCGGTAACAAGGGAAATGCAGCATAGTTATCCCTACCACGCGTTTGCCGCAAAAGTAAGTAAAACAAACAAACCCTTCAACGGTCAAACCAGGAAAGCGAATGCACAGTGACAAAGCAAAGTATGATTTTCAATGGGACTTTCATTCGCCTGGCAAGACCAAGTATCATTCGCGCAAGTCTTGTTAACGTTTACCACTGTACAACGAACATATGTCAATATGTAATTTGGTACCTTTAAGTGACTGTCTGATTTGCTACCAAACGTTGTGTCATCTTCTCCTAAAACGTCCCAGTCGTTGAAAAACACATCCATGATGACGTTCTGCTGCAGAGCTAGTTCAAACCTAAAACACAGTCGCAGTTGGAAATACAGTATTGGCTGATGCAGTCGGCATTCTGGGTATACCATGATGGAGCTCTGCGATGCGGATCTAAACCAGCGATCATGCCGGGTTCTCAAGTCAGAATTTTCAAACAAGTCAACTTTACTTCTACATCGCTACTGGACAGCTCAAACCTGGGTACGGTTTCTTTGATGAACTCCGCAAATCGTTCTGTTTTCTGCTCAGCATCAGCCTCCGCCTGGCTGATAATTCTGGCTTCATACTGGACTGCCGCATTTACTGGATGCTTCCTGATATGAATGCAATTTTATGTTACGAAAATCTAACCGTGATCAATGAAAAACCTGCTCCCCGAAAGATGTAAACACAAAGAGAACAAACTTACAGAAATGATAATACTTTTTTGGAGTATATTAATTCCTCAAAAATAGGTTCAACGCTTTTATTCGAGGTTGGAGGTTTCACAAAAGTGCCCATTAATTTTACAAAAGAAAAACACATTTCTCAGAAAATGGAAAACCTATATTTGTTTATATATGTTCTTTACCTACAGTAACCCACAGTGAATTGCTGCAAAAACGTAGTTTCTACAGCATTTACACTTATTCAAAATGTTCGTTCAGTATTCAGATGTAGAATTCAGCGTTAGCGAGAAACATTCTTACCAATTGTTTTGATTTGTTTTCTTAAAAAACAAGTATTGTTCTGCTAGTTCAACATACAGGGCATTTACCAAAACAAATGGATTAATTTCACAAAACGCAAAAACAAGCATGACACCTTACCAGTCAGTCTGACAAAAGCCATCCACGAGTTCGGGAACAGCTTGCACAGCAAAATCCAACTCTTGGCGTTTGATGGAAAAATTTTTATCGGCATATGCGGGGCAAGACAGATAGGATGCGGAAAGGCCTTGAGCGGCTGAGGCGGGGTCTGTGTCTCTATCCACGAACTGATGCGGCGCTCCGAACTCTCGCCTCACTCGCGATGCGCAGAACTTGATCTGTTGTTCGCAGTAAGTGCAATAAAAAATAAGTTCAATTTTTTCACGCTCGATGCTGCGTTGGTAGTCATAACAAAAAGAAACATTTGTAAGATTGATTTTACTACGTTTTCAGGAAGTTTTTAGAGACCGTCTTCAGTAGCTACGCAAATAACGGTGTTTGCCAGGTAGTGTATTAGCTAGTTCCCATCCCACGCATTTTATCTGACCATGTTTCAGAGTTTAATTTTTCACAAAATGACATTTCAGAAATTTCGGTTTGGCTCATGCAAACTATTTGAAAAGCAAACGCGAAGAAACTTGTTGGCACACTCTACTGTGCTTGTGATAATGAGGAAAGCTGCATCCGTGGCCCGAAAACATTGAGCTTTTTTGAGTTGATGCCGCGTAGATGTACACGTGTTGTCTTCTAAAAAAAACCCAGCTGTGTTCACCTTTATTTTACGTGTGTTGAGATGTTTCAAATGTGTTTACGTCATCGTTCATTCAAATGGCTTCCAAGGCGGGTGAAACAGTCCAAACTACCACAAGACACTTGGTTGGTACTAGTAGATACTGATTTTACATTCATAACGCATCATCATTCACAACAAGCCCTATTTCAGCGAAATTACAATATAAATTATGCCATTTGCATACACTTCATTTGCCTCAATGATGCGGTTTTTATCTTGAATCCGATTACGTACACAACATTTGTTTTCTCATTGTTCGCTGGCGTCATCAAACTTGGAAGCAGCTGTTTTAGCTGTGACATTTCAGAGAAAACGCTTGATTGGGTGGGAAATTGCAATAATATTGCGACAAAGTTAAGCCTTCTATCAACTTTACAGAAATTATACATATTGTCTAATCGTTTCGATAAACGCAGTGTCGACTCCGTTTGACATGACTTTGAACAAAGACCTTCATATTTGTTAGAATGAATAGGGTCGGCACTTCTGCCGGACAATTTTATTTAAGTTTCTGTTTTTTAAAATCATGTACAGGTGCGCATGATTAACCTGCAAATGTTTGCATGCCGCAGAGCACATGTTTAAAGATTTGGGTGACCGAATTTCGGCGAGTCTGTCGAAGACTCTAAGCAGCTAAGCGCTGACTACACGTCAGTTGACTTCCACGCATTAGCCACTGCAACTACACTTGGTTGCTATAGCAGCAGCAACGATTCTACAAAACGCATTTTCAACTTAACTATAAGCCATGATTACACAAGTGTAAATATATATAGGTCCAAAACTAATCACAACCTTTTCCCGTGTGTCCACAACCATCTCATCTTCGACTTCTACATTGCTGCCCAAGGGAACCCAGTCTTTCGCTTCAGGAGGTTTGTACGTGTAAACTTTGTCTTCCAATTTAGCTTCTTCCGCAGTGTCGCCTTCTGCATTAGCAACAAACATTATTTCGTGGTAAAGTCTGCGTCAAATTAGTATTCTTCGGCAGTAAAAGACACCAAACACCCCACTACATAACTTAAAATAAGGTCGGCGTAAGCAACACTTTGCAACACCAATAACTCATTATCGCGTTTAGTCAAAACAGTTTCGCCGTAACTTGACTTCTTCACTGCTGCGCGAGTCCCCTAGTACAACCGGCATGATTTATCGAAGCCTTAGCGGGCTCTCATGCAACGAGGTTAGGTGCAAAACGCGAAAGAGTGGACTGTTACCATGAGCATAATACCTGGCACTCCCCTAATGAAAAAGCCAAACGTAATGTTCAAGTCGAAGTAAATCAAATTTACATTTTTGAGTGTTTTAACTGCGTGGTTGGTCTTTGTTCCTTTTGAAGGCACAAAATGTCTATCGCGACATACAGCAAGCGCTTCAGCGATTGTGCTTTCATTATTCATCATTTTCGTGCCAACCCTCAATGCCAAGACCCAGCATAGTAGTTCGGGTTTGACTTGGATGACTACTGCTGCTTGAACGCAAGCTGAGCAGCTCCACCTGGCGATTATGTCTTCAGGCTAGACTAGGGCGATCCTCTAGTATTTTTGTTGAGTGATGCAGTCATTTGGAAGAACAATTTCAATCATTCTCTGCAATTGGTTTGTTGTTACGTACAGTGTGCTCGTTGAACCAGGACATATTCGTTAGTTTTGCAGCAGACCTGGGTTTGCAGATAATTAGATAATGCAGTAATCAGTAAAAGTCTTTTCCACGGTGGCAAATTTCAGCAAGATGAATGACAGTAAATGAGTTACAATCGTGCTGAAGTTTGGTAAAGGCGATGAACGCGTTGTCAAAAGTGGTGCAGAACATCACCAGTGGCCAGAGACAAGCTGAGCACGAGCTAAACGATACCTTGTTGGTCAAAAGTCAGTAGACAAGGCTTGCGAGAAATATTTTTATGCAAAATTCTATGGTGGTCGGCCGGTGGCAGAGTATAAGCACTTCTAGTTAAGAATTTTCGTTTAATGTATGGTAATAAGCCGCATATGACCCAAAAACGGTGAAGCCGTACCCCACAGTTTGTTAATAGATGGCACAGAGACATAGCTTGAGTAGTACACAGGTGCTCGCTGTATCCCACACGACAAAAACTTGGCTACGTGTTGCTCAAAACGTACGAAATGCTTCCGAAACTTGGATGTGCATGATAAAAACAGGATAACTTCATGCGTTCAGAAATACGCCACAGATGGTTCAGAAAGCCAGCGAATTGCCTCACACCTACTTCCTATGCGAATGATTAAACTTACCACACAAAATGTTTTAACTATTGTATATTTTTTAACTCAGCTATGTTCACACAAAATTGCGTAGGGATTTCAGAAAGATAAGCCATACCAAAACATCAGTTGTTCTGGTAGAGAAGTGTCACAGCAAGGAAGACGTTCCACCGCAGGGGCTTGCGAAAGACCTTTGCCCTGCCTGATGAAGTTTGAAACTATCATGTCTGGTGATATCACTTTCACTTGCGCACGTCATTCGGGTTCAATCTTTTCTGATTTACGGGCGAACGAAGATAGTTGTTTCAACTTTCTTTCCGACTTGTTTTCGGCGTAAGATTAGTCATTAGTAAGCGCTCAGGTTTAAATTTTCCGACATCCATTCAGCTGAGATGATACTGCATCCGGTTAACCTGTCCTAGTTTCAGATAACTTCACTCCACAGGTGAAATAAGCAAGGAATCAATCACAAATTTTAGTAGGAAAGCGATTTCACGTAAAACTACGCATCATCAGTCCTTACATCTGCAAGCAATGCTAACAGGTGAAACGATGAAAGGCTAAAGCAAGGTCATAGAAAGTAAACAACCTCAAGACTGTTGTGTAACATAGCACAACACCAACTGCGACAATTAAAACTGGAAATTACGTCTTACTCAACTGAAAGTATTCACTGCAACTTCAAAACTTACTGCAAAAATTACATGAACTTAATAAAACTTAATGCAAGCTGCAAAGATTTACACAATAGAATGCTTCGTTCTCGAAATAAAGCAACTGCTGTCAAACGGCGCTTCCAAATTCGCTTGAAACAACACGTCTATGATTCAGCATAACTGCAGAATGCGTAAGGTAAGCCGGCATTTAGTAACGATGGCAACCAAACCTCAGCTGGCGCATTTGAAACGCTGGGACTGACGAGAACCAAAACTCTAGCGCGCTGACCGCGATAATCAAAACACATCAACGTCCAGTGCAGAAGGGAAACAAAAAAACTTTTATCTCACGCGGGGTGGATCATGCTGTGAATATTACTTTGTGCGTCAAGCTGGTTGTACCAATTATCTTCGCAGATATTCAAAGAGTGAAAATTTGATTGTTCGACAAAAGTGACAATGTAAGCTTCAGGTATTGGTGGTTTATTTTCGTTCCCATGAAACAAAGCATAATAGTGCCGCGACAAGGCCACTTCCTCTTTTTTGTCATTTTTACAATTAGGTCTGTTCCACTTACAGCGGTACGCTGATCATCTGTTGGAAAATTTATTCTTGGTTTGTCCGACATATTGTTCATGACATAACACACAAGTCGCTACGTAAATACCATCTGCGCATGTCAAGTTTTGGTTGAGCGGAAAGGTTTTACTTTTGTTCATTATTTGTGAAACAGGAGGTACCATTGATTTGTTGTGTTTCCCATAGCAACCACAAAGTGCACAGTGGCCGCAAGGTCCTGACTCACCCTTGACAGGTTCTCTAGTTTTGCTTAAAGCAAGGTGTTTTTAGTTTGTTAGTATTTGCCCAATTGTCTTAGGATTTTGTAGGTTATCATTGCCTTCGGATTTAACTTTTTTCTTTCTCTGTTAGAGTTATCAGGTGGGGGGCAGATGTAGCCCAAACTTGTGGGTCATCTTTTTTGTCGCATTTTGGGGGCGTAGTCTTTTTTCCCAATTTGATGCCATTGCTATCGTGTCATTAGTCATGTCCAAAGGAAAGTTTGAACGAATCGCTTTTTCTTTAAGTCGATTTAAGCTGCTGACGTAGTCTACTTTCCTTTGGTTAAGACGCCTCAATCTTATTGCTTCTCCAAATAAGATTGACTTAAATGTTGACTTTGGGTGGTGTGATTTCCCGTTAATGAACTGCCTTCCCTCTGCTGTGGGTTTTATGAAGTATTTGGTAACAAATCCAAAATCATCGTCAGCAGTTATGCAATGATTAACATCTAGGAATTCAACTTCACCCTTTTGATCTGCTGTGCAAGCTTGGCGAAACGTTAGTTCCAAACCACTGTTGGCAAAGGCTGAAGTTAGTGCTTGTCGAATGCTTTCATTAGACGATTGTGATCTAGCTATCCAAATTATGTCATCGGTAAATCTGCGGAAAAGTTCTGCCTCACGTAGCACCCCGGCAATCGGCTGTAGAATGTAATGTACAGCAATGTTTGCCAATGAGACAGAGTGGTTGTCACCGGCTATAATTCCGTTTTTTGGGTATATAACCGGTCTCCATAATATTGGGTGACAACATTGTTCAGGCAAATTTTGTTCAATTCAACAATGATTCCTCGGGCCTTGTTGAATTTGGAATGTTTCTTCAGTGCACATTATAGGGCTTTTGTTACCGTGTCTCTGCACAAGCTTGGGTAAAGTGCTTTTACATCTGCCGCCACAATGTAAAACACAGGTTTTTGCTTTACAGTTTTTTGGGTTTTGGTTAGGCAATCTTTCCAATTGAGCAGGTCTTCGATATATTGACCGCTGTCTTGGCAAAATTCATCTGGGCAGTTTCTGAAAAAGTCTGCACTTATAGGTTTAAGTGCTAATTCAAGAAAATCAGTAATGGTGTTTATGTTCCCAGCAGATTGCAGCAAGCGCACAGGTATGTCTTTGATATCAACGTTCAATAAGTTATCTGGGTTCATCTTGTGTGTTTTGAAAAGTGGGTAAGCCGGTGTATTGCAACAAAAAACATTGCCAATGCACCGTTGACCTTGCGGTACGAGTTGATCTTGCATATCATTCCAATCACGTGTAGCAGTAGTTCATCGTTCACTGCACCCATATCATGGAGTTTGACAATAAGGTCGTTGCGTTCTTTTCTCAATTTTTCAAGGTAAGTGTCGCAACCCTCTACAGACACATCCATTTCTTCAAACTGTTGCAGCTCTTTGGTCATAATGACGTCGTAATCTTCGTAATTAAGGATTATAATTTTCCTGTCCTTATCCGCTCGGCAGATCACAATTTTCCATTCTTCTGTTATTTAGCCAGTTTGCATAGACTATTTCTTTGTTCCTTTGATAGATTATTGTTCGTTCGGTATGCGTCTAACACCAAAGGTCTAATGTTCCTTAATTTTGAAAAAAACATTTCAACGTACGTTTTGTTTTTTTTCATCAATTTTAGCACTATTGGGTGTAGGGGTTTTGAGAATCGTCAATTTTTTGGCAACACAAAGTCGGCGTCATTCTTATCTCCAAGCACTGCACGCCATTCTGTACGTCTGACATGTTGCTGGACATTGAGCCATTCCGCATTCTCAACTGACTTACTTCAATTAGGTGTTGGGGCAAATCGTAATCCTTTGCATAGTAAGGCTTTGTCGTGATCATCCAATTGGACCGAGGATTTGTATAAAACATTTTATCAGCTTCTGCCACCAAATCTTGCATTTTGCGAACTTTAAGGCGTTTCCTGTAGCGTTGAGCATCTCTAGCATTTTTCCAGCGTTTCTTATTGTTGACGTATTTGGCAAGGCCCTGCCGTGCACTGTGACAGGGCTGTTTACTGCGCATCCAGCTGAACTTTTTTTTTAAATCGCAATTTAGTCTTGTCGCGTTCCCTGTAAACGGCGCGCCTTTCATCATGGTTCACCAGTTTCCACGCTTCCCTGTCTACTTTGGCGATTTCTTTCAGTTTAAGTAAAACTTCACGCAAATTTCTATTTTGTTGCTCGATCAACAAGTCAAAATGAACGTGTTTACGGCGGTTGGATGGGAGTAAGATGTTTACTCTCTTACACTTCATGAGGAAAGTAAGTTTTTCTCTGGCTTCAGCGCATTTCAGGAAAGCTGAGCTGTCTTGTTTCTTTTCACTTACAGAGGCAGCTGGACTAGAATTCGCACAAATCCTTTGCCCTGAAAGCAAGCCGCCAGCTTGATATTTATCATTGTTCTGAAGAGCTGCCTCTCCCAGAACCCAGTATTTTACACCTATGACACCGCTCATCAAAAAGCAATTTAAATATCACTGCGAGCTTCGGCTATCCTGGAAAAATATATGCGGACGCCCATTGATGCTCTCCTGCCGCAGTAATTAAAAATACACTTCTGCGTAAAAAGATTCATTTCTGTACCAAATTTTCTTGCCACTACATCTTCAGCGTATGGGTCACAATCATAATCCACTCACAGGTTAAGCTAAGAGCACACTTCGTGTTTTTCGGAGAACATGGTAGAACACATTATTACATACAAAAAATACGATTGGAATGCAACATGTTTCTAAAATAGGGAACTGCTCTCCTCAACGCTACACGGATATACTGCCAGCGATACTACGTTCAGTAAGCGTTTGATCAAAAACCCCCTGACGTTGAACACTATATCACTTGCAACATCAGAGGGCCCAACAGCACATAAGAATTTAAATTAATGAAAAGCTTAACGTTTGTAATCGGAGTATTTTACGTTTTTAAGTTTACAAAACTGGAGTTGGTGCGAACGATAAGCCACAGCTGATATTTCAAAAATTAATTGGTGTGTATCCAACGAACAACTGATGCTTCGGATAAAAAGTCGGTTTCACGTAAGATCACATGCAGAATCAATGGATCCTACGCGACATGTAAAACACTCTGCCGAGAACTTCTGGCAATCACAAGAAATTTTTTTAATGAACCACCCAAGGATCACTTCGAGTCAAGCACAATTAAAGCTAACATGAAAAAATACCTTCATCATCAGCAGTTTCTTCCGGATTTAAAATTTTTTCTTTTGATTCTTCTGTGATGCAAAGAAAGAAGTTTTGTCCATATTTAAAATCAGGATCATATGAGATGAGCAACGTGTCTCCAGGGTAGTCCTAAATGTAATAAAACACTTTGAAGAAAATACTCAAAAATGTTACATGAAACAGATACTTTATGATACATGAAAACAAAAATGAATATCATACATGAAACAGATTTACTTAAAATTGGTCTACTCCAATAAAGAGTTTATTCAATATTGCAAGCTGCTAAGCGAAAATTATCAAGAAGATTTCCATGCAGGCTGCATAATTACATTGATATCAATTTCTAACATAACAAAGCCTGGCATTTCTTTGCTGCCCACCTTTTATGCAAAACTGTATATAATTGTCCAAAAACAACAATACCACTTCAGATAATTGTTAAAAAAAAGATCACAATTAACACTCACTAAAATATGATATAACTGTCTTACCAGAACAATTTGTTTAACTGGATGAAAATCAGACACAGCTGCTCTTGCTTTCATGTCACTGATGATATCCTCTTTTTTCAAAAGTTTGAATGGCTCCTCTTCAGTAACATGTTCGTCACATACACATTCAAAAATCTCCTGGGTTTTTGTTGCCAAGAATAGAGGAACAATGTCACCAGGAGGAATTCCTAAAAAATGAAAAAGGATCAGAGTTTGTTAAATTACAGCAGTAGTTGTGGTTTTTACTTAAACGTTGTCTTAATGATTACTAGGGCCGGCCCTAGCAGGTGCTGGGCCCAATGCAACACCTAGGCATGGGGCCCCTCTGAGCAATGGTTTTATGATGTCATCGTGTTCAGTCAACGCTGCTATATGACCATGGTAGAGTGCAGATATATAGCCTTAGCACGAGAACTGAGTATGTTTGCTAACGTTTGATAACAGAGGAAATTTATTGCTAGCTCTAACGAGAGCGTAGTTTGTTTACAATCACCCTCTTAACACTGCACTGTTATCGTGTTTGCGTTGGATTGGGAATCCCATAAATCACTCAAGCACGACTGTGAGTGTCCCACCAAGCTGCGTGAGTGTGCATGTTTTCAGTCATGCCCGATTCAGCAAATCTGACTAGCAGAGGTAGGTTGGGAATCTGATAACAAAGGATTCGAGCGGAAAAGAGGTTGGGTGGTTTTTATTAAGCCTTGTGCAACCTTTTCTGTACTTGTTTGATGCTTAAACCACTACCGTGGAACAGATTAGCCTGTTCAAGCTAATATGTAGCAAAAATGACGGATTGATTTATTCAATAGTTCTGCCTGCAGGCTAACTACACCTAGTTTGGGAAACAATCAGCAAAATTGAATCGGTTGAGCAAACTGGAAGATTATTCGGTAGGTTACAAGACATCAGATATTTGGCTGAAGGACTATTACCCCAGTACTTATTTAATAGGTTGTCATTACACCTTTGTACAGTAGAGTGATTCAACCTCTGTGCAAAATATGTAGCCTCATATTGGAAGTGGGTGACTTCAGTATAGGCTACACTTTGAACTTTGTCTCCCAGCTACGTGGCTATGATTTCCTTAGTTCATAATGAAACACATGGAGTAGCATAAAATGTGGCATAAAAGTTTGTGGAACAGGTTACAGTTGCAATTTGGTGACTTGCAGTAGCCTACCCACTGTTGGTAAATTTCTACTTACAAAGTGCTGTGAATCCTCATATTTGACACTCGTTTTTATTATACTGCAGAGAACAGACTGATTAATGATCATGACTGAAATCAACAAAGTGGCTTTGCAATGTAAAAACTAACTCCCGTTTCCTGCCATGTAGAAGCTGTTCAAATTCTATCAGTCACTTGAAGAGTGGAATTACAATGCGACGCAGTTTTCATGTCCTGATCGCCCAGCAGTTCTCCATGATTTTCTCTGCTGGCTGTTATTTTTTGTACTACACTAAATAAAATCACATCTCGGCAATTCCAACAACACCTACAAAAAGCACCTTTGTATAGTGGAATCATGCTTCCCCTTTTCATTTTCACCTATTCCCCAGCTTTTGCAATACCATACGCCAAGCCAACGAAACAAATCTTTGAGTCCTTGCAGTGTAAAAACGCCCCAATATCGAGTTCGCAAGTGCGTTCATGAAGGTAAGCGAAGGGCGACGAATCGCTCACCCGTCAATCCGATACCAAGTGCAGTGTAAAGTGGGTAAGTGAGATTTAGAAGCCGTTTCTATTGAATTCTCGAGCGCAAGGGGTATCTGGAAAAAATGAACAATCTACCTAAACACCATGGCACGGGGCCCAATGCAGCTGCATCGGTTGCATCAGCTCAAGGCTAGCCCTGATGATGACCAAGCAAGGGTACCATCACTAGTGCCCAAAAAGACTTGGGTACTCTATATGAAAATGTCTTTATATTTTAAAAAATGGAAATTAGCTCAAAAATTTTAAAACTATTTTGTGACTATTAATATGTTTTTAAAGCATGTTACCAAATGTAAATGCAAAAAACTGTGTTGTAAATAACTTGGGTTATTTTAGAATCAAGAAATATTTTGTTGCATATCAATTTTTCAGAGTTTACTCTTTAATGCAAGTAAAGACGTTTTATCATTACATTTATATCCAACCATAGTCTCTTGGTTTAAACTCAGTTAAGTAAAATAATACCTATAAGTCATTGTACTACGTGGTTCAAAACTAGGTTTCAATACAAGACATATTTTCAAGTTTCTTATTTGTTGCAGCTTATGTTCTGATTTACATTCACTTTAGTTTTGACTTTGTTTGCTTTCTCTGCTCTTGCTTTAGCTTTTTAGCCTTTCACCTGTAAGCATTGCTTGCAGCTTGTTGGACTAAATATTCATAGTGTTACATGAAATCAAATTCATATTTAAAAATTCAAACTCTTTGCTTTTGGAGACTAGTTACCATATCAGACAAACAGCACACCTATTTTTCCTAGATATGAAAATTAAAAAATATTTGATATGGATATACCATCCTTTGTTTTTATTTTTAACAGTCACTTTTACTCTACATTCCTACAACATACTAGTTTCCCTGTGAACACAGGGTGTTTCACAATTGTTGGGTGTTTCACAATTGTTGAAACAAAGCGGCAGCTTCTAAAACCTTTATCGATGACCTTATTCATTTTTCTCTTTCCAGATTGTCATAGGGAAATAGTTAA
>JGI24021J15306_10000930_pt1 | contig 26246 bp, 19 predicted proteins | sample Ectturendosymbi1_FD_15306 | JGI IMG/M metagenome (IMG submission 15306) | reverse complement strand
GTCACAAAGCCTTATGGTTTTGAATTGCTGACATTGCCAAGTGTTGCTTTATTTTTTGACTGAAGATGGATTAAGAATAATCCGAAACGTCTCGAAATAAACATGTATAGCTTTTTGAAGGCTTTTTTAGTGTTGATGATTTCAGAAATAATGTAACACCAAAAAACTTCAAATAACATTCAAAGGAAGAATAACGACATATATCTCAAATGAAACGTTTTTTTTTTATTACCCGCTCTTTATTTGTAAAAAGTACTGACAAATTGTCGTTTGAAGTATTTTCACAGGGACAGGAGTCACGCAGAAGCAAACCAAATTTTTGCAAGATAATTCCCGTCGGACCGTTTGAAGTTGCAGCATAGGCAAATATTTGGGAATGCCGCAACTTGAGTTCTGGCTCATCAAGTATAACTTCAAGTTTATTTTCTTTCCCTGCTTTTACTTTAGTCTTTCAACGTTTCACCCATAAACATTGCGCGCAGATCCTGAGATTGAGGATGCTTCATGTTGCGTGCAATCGCTTTCCTATCAGAAAAATTGCTGAATGATTCCTTGTTGATCACACTGTTCAGAGTATTTAATCAAATAGAGATATGTGCATGTTCATATAATCGAAAAATGAAAAAAGCAGAGCCCATCCGGCTGGTTCTTCGAAGCTTGCGGACAACCGAGAATTAGACAGCAACTGAGTTACCACAGGGATCAAACAACGTTTTTTTTCGTGTGACTGTCACGATGTCATGTGCAAAATACCATCATGAGATGCTCTCTATCGTATCATTTCCTACAATGTCTATGATTTTGATGTATCTCTTCCGGTTCACACGATTGATACGTCACAATGAATGTCTTTTCTGCGTTTCGAACGAAAAGGTGATACAAGTCACTGTTGTGGCTTTCCCATTCAAAAAAATTTAGGAATTTCTATTTAGTTCCAAAAAATGTAGGATATTCTATTTGGAACACAACAAGAGGTTTATTAAAGGCGTGATGTAAAACATGCCTTTGTGTGTTCAAAATAGATGATGCAATAACGTTTGCTCTGCAATTGAAAATTGGTGCCTTTTCCTGCAAAGCAATTTTACTTGGAAAAACTTGTGAAAGGTAGTTAAAAGTTTTGTACTTCCACACGCAACAATGCGTGGTTTGCTGATGAAGTGATAAGGAGAATAATCAGCCTATTTTATTAGACATATATAAACCAAGCTAACGTCACATCATCAAACGTTTTATGGGTTCCACCAATGAAAAAGTGCTCAATTCAACTTTTGTTTTCGCGGATTCAAGATATTTTTCTAATATTTTGGAAAAAACTTCTGGCTTAGACCAGGTGCGTCAGACGGTTATGTTTGATTAATTTTGTTGTTTTCATCCCAATCATTTGGTTAAAATGCACACTTCCGTGAACGTGACATAAACAACTGATACTAGCAACCAAAAGCGATGCTGGGCTAGGCGAAGCAACATTGCTTTAACATGTTATTACTGCTTTAAATTCATTGAAGGTACCATCTTAGAGAAATTTCGTTTTCCCTAACGTTATCATCACACAAACTCCTGGGTTCGTAAGTTATGTTCGAATTTGTTAACAGGCCAGCTCACTTCTCAAAAAACCGAAAAATTGCTGCTTGGCCTATTCCATGCTAAACAACGACCGTTCAGAGGAAAAAAGTCTCACCTTTGTTTTGTTTCTTCGACAACGCAAGTGTCATTTTACCCAAGCGTTAAGTTACCAGAAAACTCTTAAGTGGTCAAATAATTTTCAAACAAGGGCGTCCGTAGGGGGTGGAAACGGGAATTTCCCCCACCTGGAAGTTGGGACTAAGAACCAAAAGTTTCTAGAAAACCTTATGTTAGCAAAAAAGTTCCGATTAATTCATTTAATTGTTGCAATGACGGTTTATTTGCAGTTATGACACAAACACAGAAACTGCACAAGAGCCAAGTTCACCTCTCTTCCGGTGCAGGTGTCAGGCAGTGATAAGATTGCGGTTCGTTCATGTCCGATCCTTTGCCTAGAGAGGCACTTTGCGAATCTTGCTAGTGGATTGTTCTACTGATGGTCTTTATTGCGTAACAACAAACACGGCAATAAATCTTTAAACGTTCGCTTCAAGTTACGGTAGTATAGGCGTTTTTGGACATGTGGCCAGAGATCCCAATGTGGGGTTTTTCCATCCAGATCTGCTTTTTTTAGTCGACGTGGATGTCTAGGTTTAATTGCAGAAAATCGCGTTAAATCTGTTTTTTTTAAGTGATCAGCAACTTCAATGTGTTGAACAATACCAAGATAACTTTATATTACAATCTTGGCATACGAACATCTGGGGAGAAAGTACGCATATCGGATGAAGCAGAACGTGTTCAATCTGTTTCATATGCTCATATTAGATCATTGCCGGGTTATATATATACTGTTATTGTCTCTAATGCGAATTGAAGAAAATGTTGAAAGAAGGGTTAGGACTGATTGTTTAATTCGATGTTTCTCTTCGCATATAAGTAAAAAACAAATTCAAATTAGAGGTATTGGGATTATATTTTCTGTGGCATTTTAGATCCCGCTGCAGTTCAAGATTGCACAATACTTCTTAGTTTAACAACAAATGCACTCCTGCAATTAGTGAGAGATATCATCAACGTCAAAGGAGTATGTTACAAGGGTTATGAAAAACGTCTTGAGCAGCAGAAAAGTAGTCCAAATGTTAATACGTGCGCTGCAGAAGAACATTTGGAAGAGGAACTGTAATTGTTATCAGTATTCGATTATCATTTTAATTCAAATAAGCACACTAAAAGATTTCTTCTTCTGACACAAGCTTTCTACTTTTTATTGTACGAATATATTTTTTGGTTCGATATCTGTGATCACTGAATGTGAGCCCTGAATGCGACTTGGCAGGTAATGTAGCGAGACAGTGACACTGCTGATAGCCCTAAACCACGTGTAGTTTTATACTGTGTGAAAAGAAGCATGAGTAAACCTGCAGCAGTGCTTTCACAAGTTTTAAAAATCCATTGTTATTGTGAGACTGTGACCAACGTGTTAATCAAACGATTCTTATGCAGTTTTTTTTTCACACATTACAAAAATACGTTGCTTGTTAGAATACGTCTATGCAGACTTGCGGGATATAAATTTTCATCGTTAAGTTTTTGTTCTCACTTCTTAATGAGCACTAAGTGCAAAACTATATTTGCTGTGACGAGTTTTCGTAATTCATCAGCCCAATTTTTGAAGCCTGTGTGGTGTTCTAACGACAGTAAGTTGTCGGATAGACTTGTCAACATATAGGTTTACTTCTCATGGCTTGAGACAGTTTTGCAGGAGTGTCTAGTTTACCTACTTTGTCAACGCTCGTGTTGTTCTGACCGTTGATTAGTTCAGTTCAGTTTATTTATGCATCCCGACCAAGCACAGAATACTTCATCAGGAATACTGATTACTCTTAAATTATGATGTATTTGTAGAAAGTTCTCGAAAAATGAATATTAGGCAGTTTATGAAAAGAAAAAGCATTACCTGTAGACCAAGTGCAGAAAACCTTTAGACAAAAGATTGAGAATTGAAATTCAACCAGCACAGTCTAATGATGTAGAAAGGGTAAAGCCTTTTGTGAACATCCATTTGCATTGCATGGTCAGCAACCAGAAAAGGATAATCAAAATTCCAATGTTGCCCCCCCTGGAAATATTTCTGCGGACAACCATGTTTTGAAACATTTTATTTTTGGAATGATAACTTTTTTTGATCAAACGCCAGATACAAAAATTTTTCTTCAAACACAACGCACATGAAAGGTACCGCAATGTAAAGTATGCAACAAATCCTGAATCATGTTGTTTCAAAACATTAAATCGTTTGGACTAATTGCGAATCAAGCGCAGGGAAAGATATCACGGCATGGTGTCACGTCTCAAATACCAGTGACATTCAATCCCCAAAGGGCATTATGGAATTTTTAGGTAATTTGTTACACCAACATTGTTTTCTGCCACTGGGCTAATTATCAAAACGCTTATCGCGCTAAGAACAAATTAAAAGCGTCGAGGGTCAAACATTGCAATAGAGATGAAGTTACATTTTGAACAAAAACATCGACAAACGATGAATACAAGTGCGAATTACTGTCATCGAAAATTCATAAGTAGTAAAAAATAAACAGACACCAACGCAAGAATCATTTTGGTTTCGCCAAAGCTAATTGTTTTAACCAGGAGTCTCCAAACTACGGCCCGCGGGCCAAATGCGCCCCTCAAAGCCATTTTGTCAATGATGAAAAGTTAATACATTAAGGAAAGATTTGTTGATTTGATGGAATGCAACCTTTCCCGAAACAATGACATTGTGTAAGAAGTCCGGCCCTCGAACTAACATGTAACAGCATATGTTCCACTCGGGCAAAAACGTTTGGAGACCCCTGGTTGTGCACTGCCGCAATGCGAAAGAAACGATCACAAAGCACTGCCGCAATGTGAAAGAAACGATCACAATCTTACTATAACAGATTTTTGATTCAATAATTCAAATCCAGGAAATATCTTTAGAGGCCCGGTCATGGGAAACTCTGCAAGCTGTAATGAAAAGTATATTTTGTTTTCAATCATTGCGCACCGCATCAAATCAGTGATGCGCGTCATCGCCCTACGCGAAACCCAACGCTTGTTCTTCGTTTCCTAGCAGAAGAAAATCTGAATCATCCTTTGTGACATATTTTTTGCTGGTAACATGCTGCAACACATAAAACTGATGTCTTCCTGAAAACACTTCGCGGAAAATTCTTGCATCATTTTTATCTGCACGAGGATTTGTTGCTTTTGGACAGGACGCATTGGCGACCAAGTAATATTTGTTGTGAATATTTTCAACAGTGACACAGTCGTTGTCATTTGTTTTACCAAAAATGCGCGTGAATGATCTAGCTTCCCAATAAAGCCAGTTTCCATCATGAGTAGGTGCTAGTTGAACTCGTTTTGTGTGTTGGTCAATACGCCAATAAAGGCTGCTGCCTCCATCCTTTAATTGTCTGTTGTAAGGACCATAAAGCTGAATACGTTCCGTTGAGTCTGCACCACGTGATCCGGTTGGCATCGCTTCGTTGAAGTTGTAAATAAGCTAAAAAAAGACGCAATATTTATAAATTTTGTTCTAGAATTGCAATGTCGGGCAAGATCCCTGATGTTTGTCGTAAAAAAGAGAAGAAAATACAGCAAAATGAATCTTCGCGATTTGAATGATATGGTGCAGACAAACAAGGCGGCATCAACACTTGTTTGTTTTACAGTAGAGAGCTGGATGAGCATTGTAGTGAAAATCACGTTCAGTGCAAACGACATGGCAAACGTTTCGATTGAACTCCAAAGTTGATGAGCATTTCCAACGAAAATTTGTATGATTTGCAAAACGTGTTGTTGACTTTTTCCCTTTGCCTGTGATAAGCTGTGCCCTTTAGATAATTAGATATCGTTCGTATGTGACGCTAATTATGCAAAGCGCATCACAGAAATATTGACATTATCACACCAAAAACGTTCCTCCGGTACACAAATAGAATAATGAAGCCTTTGAAGTAGAAATATAGTTTCTGTGAAACCTGAAGCAGGTTTTTCATGTGACGCCTTATCTAATGATTCGAAACAATCTATGAAACATTTGCTGGTACAAGTTTTTCTGGACTTTGTTTACAATTCTTCATCAAATATACTAAATTTTTAATATGTGTCGTGGCAAGATTAATTATATGCTGGGAAAAAAGGTTGATCCTGCAATCAAATTAGAATGAAGGTGTATTGAGAAAATTTATTTTTAGGTGTCAATCTGATAATTTGAATCCCTGCTTTTCCGAATGTTTTGCATACGCGCCCGATTGACATTTGCATATTATTCGAATTATTACCGGTTGCGGTTTAGCATTAAAGATCAATAAGAGCCATGTTTTACATCGCAAATTATTGTGAGACATCATTTCTAATAAAATAAATGTTCAGTCATTTATTTAAATCTCGCAACGTTGTGAGTCATTGTTCGAGTTTCTAGAACATTTTGAAATAACTTTTCAACGAGCACATATAAATGGGCCATACTTTGTAGAAACTACCCATTAAATTCACTGGAAATCACTATTTTACTTTCAGGTTTCACCAAAAATTTTTAAATTATTCACTTTGAAAAGACAGCAAATGACGTTTGATATAAGCTTGACCAATCTTCGGATTTAAAAGAATTTAAGAAAATAAAAAAGATCTATCGCGACATTGAAGAGCTGTTATTCATCACCCACCAATAAGCATTTAATCCTGCCCCGCTTACACTGAACAAATATTTACAAACCGTTTGAGTGCACAGCATGATTATGGAACGATCATTTTAAGCTACACTACATCTTACCATTGAAGCAACAGTTAACAACCTTGGCAAGATCTTAGAAACGGCAGCTGTCGGCATTTTTCTTTCTGGTCTTCAGCTTCTTTGAATATCGTGATCTAAGAGGTCAGGAACAACGGGCAGCTTTTATACTTTCCAACCGAGCGAGCTGACATTTAGACAAGCATGGATCACGTCATCCTTTGCAAGGCATGCATTACATAAGACGATACTTCAGCAAGTTATGTTTTTTGAATTAACGGAATTTTAAAGGTTTGGATCATCTGATATTTGCTGATTACGTGGGTTTTGTTGTGAATCATCTTAATGTTTTCTAATAATGTANGTGCCTGTCCCTGGCATTAGTGTACTTCAGGGTCTTCTGAATATTTGTCGTGTTTATGCTGCAGAACACGAAATCACTTTTGATTGTAACATAACCATTGGTGTACGTTTTCTCCTGAAAAGTGTAAATAATCTCTTTCATAAATTGTTTTACTGAATGGTGTCCAGTTACAATTTTCTGACCAAGTGAAATACCTTGGTGTGTGGATAAATGCCTCACTGAAGGATGATGATGATATTCAGAGACAAGTGAAATCGTTTTACTGTGCAGCAAACAAACTCAGAGGCACTTTGGATGAGTGATCTCATGCAGTAAAAACACTCTATTTCGTGCCTGTTGCTTGCCAATGTATGCTTACCAGTTGTGGAGCAAATACACAGATATTAGTATGAAACGCTTACGAGATACATTCCACAATGTCTTCCGAATTGTACATCTCATACCCAGGAATGTAAGTGTTCACCCACACCAAGTTAACCATTAAAGCACCTTCGATGCCTTACTTAGAAACAATTCTTATGGATTTGTTCAACGATGTGCACTATTATAGAGTTTTTTATCCGATCACTTCAAAGGTCTGTTAGTGTTTACAAATCTTCTTTTTTCCTGTGCTATTTAATACTCTTGTATGACGGTGAACAATTGCGGTAGTTGCTGATGTGGTGTTTCGATATTTGTTTTTCCTCAGGATTGCCTTCGCGCAATGCGTAGCAATCAAAACGTTCCTTGTGCTTCGTGGCGTCTCATGATTTTGTTAGTTTCTTGTGATTTCTCTATTTCCCCCAGCATGTCGACGATGCATTTACGCCAAGCACGCACGAAAGTGATTTATAAAAGCAGTAATACACCCATCACCAATTCTTGTTTTTAGTGAAAGGAAACGATTGTCAGCCTCAAGGTGAATGTCAGGCAAAAATAATTTGAAATCTTGATCAAAACAATTTGCATGCTTTAGTGCTGCGCTGAGAAACCACATGCAATTTTTAAGCCCTTTATTTTAGAAACTGGTGTTAGAAAGTTTTCATTTCTCTCCCGCTGCCCGAAACCTATCTGATGATGAGTGAATGCGGTGATAGATGGTGCGTTGTTTCAGTGTTCAGCACCCCTCTGTGTTGACTGTGTTAATCAACTAACACCTACGCTGCAATGCGCCATGACCAACCGTTTGTGTGTTGTGCGATCACCCTTGCGACATGGACCAAGAGTCTGAAGCAAATAAAGCGAATAAAATGAAAAACAAAGCAAAGACCTATTTGAAAGAAATTATTTACGCAAACACATTGTCCCCTGTAAAGTTTTGTTGTTTTACCTTCTTTGAACCCGCTTTAACATACATTCTGTAAAATGGCCCACCTTTATTTGGTTGACCATGGCCAATAGTTTTAATCTATGTCCAATACGTTTTTCCAGGTGGGGACTTGCTCCCCTTGCGCCCCCCTAGATACGGGCCTCCAAATGCACGTGATGAAATTTCCTATCAGGGCAATGCTCTTGGTAAAATATTGCATTGTAATCGCATTGAGCTAAGTGAAACGTTCAATGCAATGTGGAGTTAATAGAGCTACGTTAATTTCTTTTCGCTTGCTTCTTCATCACTGAGGACGTTTCCATATTTCGTAGAATCAGCTCATATGCAGACGTGCAAAAGGGCTGGTACAGAATCGCATACTACCTTACATTGGATGAATGTAATAATGAAAAACAGCACGAAAACCCCAGTGCTGGTATTGCATTTCTGTCTAAACAAAGTTTCATTTAAAAAATGGTGAATTGAAATGCAAAATTTCGGGTTTTGTTATGTCAAATTTTTACGACAAAAAATTAACCGATTGCGCGGATGTTTTCTGTTACACTGTAGTCCACTCATTTAGATTCAAATCATTTAGAGCTCTTCAAAAATGCATTGTTTTACAAAATTCCATGCATACGCTTGAAATTGAAATTTATTTTGTTTATGATAACACACACGTTTTGCTGAACTGTGCAGTTAACTGTGCAATGTTGCAGTTTTGTTACTTTTGGGTGGGTCGATAAACAATTGAAAAAGCAATTTACAAATTGCCGCAAACATTTACTCCGAATAATCAGATGGAATATGCTCCATCTCTAAGAAATAATATTTTCACAACCTGGAAAGTCTTTGCAACTAACAAGCTTTTTCGCGGGAGTTCCTGATATCTAAGTGCTTTGAGGCATGTTTGTGTGCCTGCAATCCCATATGTTCTTAGTTGTGTTAATGCAGTTTTCGTGTTGTGACAAATGTTAATCATAAAACGCTCCAACATTCCTCGAATAGATTCTATTATTTCTCAGGTTGCACCTGTGTGCATAGATGTGTGTATGAGTGTTTCGGCGTTTTGGAATAAAGATTGAACCAGTCACTTTCCAGACACGTTGGTCCAATTTGCTTTGATGATTTTTGAACAATTCACACAATGCGTTGTTTCATTTCAAAAAATAATTTATCGCACAAACGTCCTGTTTTTCTTGACAATCCATGTAGTATTCCTGTCAATCAAACGCAAATGATGATTTCAAACTTGGCACCATACGACCAAATATCTGTTAACCTGCTTCAGCAACTTTGCGGTGATTCATATCTGTGGACTGGATCAAAATCAAACTTACTGGAACCACATCAATAATTCACAACATTCTGTACGACAGTGATGAGTGCCTATCAAGAAATGAACTCAATCAATCGATGAACAATATCAGAGGTTCAATGAAATATTTGTTCCTGTTTCAATAGGTAACAAAAAAGGCAAATAGCAAATGAAACAATGGTCATTTTTTGCAAAGACAACCGAATGCATTGCAAAATCGCATATATTGGCTGTATGCAGTTATCAATATTGTTGTTTTTATCCCCTCGGTCTTTCCATAAATGTCAGAGTTGTGCCTGAAAGTATTAACGTTGAATTCATTCTCATTTCCGTCGCACACGTTCTGCTTGTTCCGAAACAGACAGTCATATCTTTGGATTAGCGTCACCTTTTTGCATTTTGCAATTGCAAGAAATGTGTGCATAATAAATGCTTGTACCATATTGCATTGTCAAAATATACCAACCCTTCGTAGATCATACGTTACGACTGACTATGAACCGAAGCAGAATATGCTTGCCTTTACACGTTCAGTTGAACTGCTGGAAACGTCCACAGTGTGTTCTTCTGGCCACAGTGGGAAATGAATTATCAACACAAAAACTGAATTACACCATATTGTGGAAGACGTAAAGCAAGGACGAGGTAATGTATATGGAAAAAACACGATTCTAATGAAGCAATTAATTGCAATCTTCTGGAAATTATTCTGTTGTTTTGTCCACGGTTCGCCCAACTATTCAAGTAGGCTACTTCAGGGCAATGTTTTAGCCACATATGACATGAAATACACAAAACGCGACTGAATAAAGTAAATCAGCAAACAGCCTGAAAGCCTGCGACAAATAGCGATCAAACAATGTGATAAATCTGCATAGTGAGAGTTAACAAGTCCACAGGTACAAAAGCGTTCAGTAAGATGACAAACTCAAAGAAGTAAGATAACGGATAAGTTTCACTCATGTCGCAAAACATTATCATAAATAGGCGGGAAGTGTGCGCTTTTATCGTTCATAGTGTTAGTTGTTAAATTAACTCTCTTAGTCCCGTGTTTGCAACTTTTTGACCAAACTTTGCAACTCCATATGTCTCCAGCCATTTGAGCTATTAGAGATGTACAGCGTTCAAACCCTCATCGGATTCAGCAAGTCTTCCATTTCAGATTTTAAAAAACATTTATTTGTTTTTGGTTTTCTGTGGGTGACGTTAAAGTCAAGGTGTTATTGCAATTTTGGCCGAGTTTTCCTGGCCCTGGGCGCCAATCCAAAGGGCCATGTTTTCGACTCAATTTGTTTTCAAAACGTGGCTAAAATCCGCGTTTTTGGAGTTCTTTCAAGCATAACTGGAGCCAAAATTATGGCTCAAAAACCCAATTTTCCACAAAAGAAAAATGCTACGCTGAAAGAACGATTTTAGAGCTGTAGAGTCCGTGATTGATTTTCTAGCGTTTCTGGTTAAAAAGACGTGCCAAAAAATTCCAAACATTTCAGGAATTTCCAGGGATTTCCCTAATTTTATTTCCAGAATTGTGGTCATAGTTTTTAAACCAGAAACGCTACAAAGTCGATCAAGGTCTCCAAAGAGCACTTTATCGACAAAATTGGCTCTTTTGGTCGACTCCCAGAGGATGATGATGTCATGGAAATGCAAACCGTATATGAATAAATATACTTCCATCGTGTAAACATAAACAAAAAATACGACATCCGAAATTGAAACAATTTTTTGGCAAACTTCAAGATTTTCTCCATATTCAGAGGATTTGTAATCTCTAGCTCAATCTGCTGGCGAGTTAATGCCATATATAAAATGGGTATAATATATCAGGGTCAGCGTTTGTGGGAGTAGAATTTTTAACAAATTTTTTTGGTTTTTGAGCTATAATTTTGGCTCCAGGTATGCAAGAAAGACAATCAATGGCTCTCTAGACTCGATTGGTAGCCTAGATTGAAAAAAATTTTGAGCCGAAAAATGTCCCGTTGGTTGGCGCCCCGGGCAAGGTGACGTCAGCCATAAAATCGCGAAGACATGCCCCCACTATGACGTCACCCACAGAGAAACCCAACCTGAAACGAAAAAGTTTATTTTCAAAATACCTAGCAAGACTTTTCCAATTAGCTAAGGGTTTGACCAGCGCCCTCCCTCAATCAGCTTCCGTGTTATGTAGTTGCAAAAAGTTGCAATGTCGGGTCAAAAAAGTAGACGTGGACATAGCAAATACAGTCCTAAAAATGTATGGTCAATTTTCAAACATTGTTCAATCGATGATGATGTAAGAGAAATTTCAGAATGTATATAAGCCTTCCTGTTGTTCTCACAGCATATAATGGGAATATTGAGAACATATCTGCACATGACTTCTAGGAAAATTAAGCTTCAGTAGCTGATATTTCGATATATGGGCTTGCCCTTTCCCAGCGTATGTGGCTAATCCATACAACCTAGTTTTCGAAATTAAAGTTAACTACCCACAGCTTGATGGGCATAACTTTTGTCAACAAGATCTCCTAAACTTGCCTTTGGTGAAACGAAAGACATTTTTGTGTTCATCCACTCTTTTTCACCCACGGAAACATATTGATCTTTCTGCCCTTTGTTGCAATTTGGGAGAGCTAACAACCCAGGTTATGTTCCAAAAAAGGAACTGTGGTCATTGAACGGAAAAATCGATTTCACTTAACTCTACGCATCCTTAGTGCTGAAATTTGCAAGTAGTAGTTTGCGGATAAAGGTTGAAGGCTGACTGAAGTCTAAAATCAACAAATGGAAGGACAAGCTCTGGCTCGTAAAATCTGAGGTTAATTACGATATCAGTTTAAGTCTTAAAACAGTGTTGCAACTACGACGAGCGTAAATGTGGGATACGAATCAACAACATTTGAAAGCCACATCATGGACGCTGTTAAACACGTTCAGCTTTGCATAACCCAAGTTTAGAGCCGATGTTCTCAGGTTCTGACCAAATACAGCACAATAAAAGTGTTTTTATGGTCTTTGGTCACACAATCGGATCAGTTGGTGATGTACAGCAATTAAAAATGGAGAATTTGTTCCAATTAGAACTCGTTCTGTTGTTGGCCTGATTCATTTCACACTCAGTGATATCGTCCAACGTCATAGCGAAGCAGGGTGTGAACACTTGATTATGAACACTTGAAAAATGAGGAGTATTTACGCGCAAAATACGTTGAGAGGGGCCGAAGCAAGTGCCTCGCTTTCCTTCACACACTACTGCATATAACCCTGACAATGATCTTGTATGAGGATATGAAACGTAATTAAACACGTTCTGCTTCATCCGGTATGCGTACTTTCTCACTTGATGTGCGCATGTTAACACTGTAATATAGAGTTATCTTTATTTGATTGAACACATTGAAGTTGCTGATGAATTCATCACTTCAACAGACACAGATTTAACGCAATTTTTTATAATTGAACCTAGACACCCAGGTCGACTAAAAAAACACATCTGCGTGGAAAAAAAACTCAGTGAGAACCCTGGTCATATGTCCAAAAACGCCTACTACCGTAACTTGAAGTGAACATTTGAAGATTCATTGGCGTGTTATTGTTATTCAATAAAGACAAAGAGTACAACAATCCTCCAGCAAGTTTCACAACCTGCCTCTGCAGGCAAAGGATCGGACATGAGCGAACTGCGCAGTTGTGCTAAACGTTTCGATGGTGCCGCGGACACGACTTTGCCCTGACGGGCCTTGCCTTCGTTTATCCGGCCCTGCCTGCATGCCTAGTTGTATACGTCCAGAAGTCAGACTTCCACTTGATCAACGTGTTTTGTGTAGTGATTGTTGTAAAAAATGTACTATGTCTATCCTAGATAGTTTTCTCTTATTATGTACCGCACAGCAGCAAAATGCCTTTGGTGCTTACGACCAAAGTTTCAGATTTGCGCAGCCTGCTGATCAGACAGCCAGTTGGAGATAATTTTGTGGTTAGAATAGTATATTTAGCAATCATTGCTAAGTTTTCCCAAACAGAGTAGTGCAGTTGGTGGATTATGGGTGCTGATATTTGGGTCTACGCAGGCCTTAGTATATATTTGTTAACATTTATAGGCGTTTTGAGATACAAAATGTGATTAATCTAAACATGTGCCATGCAACCATAGATTAACAGGTCGAGACATCAGTAAGGTTTATGCATGCGTATTTCGGCCAATAAAAAGCCCAATGCACACGTTATAGAAGCATATTTCACTTCAGCTCATGGTAAAGTTTATCAATTTGCGCTAATGAAAGAAAACCTTTATCATGGCGCACATGCTTTGACCGGCTTCATGTTTTCTCCTTCGGTAATATTGATTTCGTAACTGAACGACAGCATTGATTCTGCTTTCCTGCAATTTTTTCACATTTGCATTTCATTTCACATTTGCATTTCAAATAATCGCCGTCAATTAAATGACAATGACTTACGACCCAATTATTTTGGTAAGCTCGTACACAAAAATTTTAGTCGGCAACTACGAGCCTATTATGGGTATTTGCTGGAAAACATTTATAATTAATTTGCACATGTGCAAATGCTGTTCATGTTGTGAATTAAACGTATATTTTCAGAATGTCTAGACCCCTGCACAATATTGAAGATCCCCAATGGAAAACTTTCCTGTGACAGTTCTGCCTAGGCCCGCAGACACAGAGGGGCTTTCGGGGCAGTTGACCACCAAATCTTTTTGTGCCCTCCAGAATTTTGTTGTGCTCAAAAAATTTGCTTTAAACATCTAATAAAAAACAAAAATATTTCCCCCTAAAAATGTATTTTTCCACCCCAAACCTTAAAACCTGGCTACTGGCCTGGTTGCACCAAAACTGTGTCTGCAATGAGATATTTGTTTTGAAGGCCATGCTGCCTCGAGATGTAGCATAATGTCGAAAACTTTTTTTGTAAATCACCATCAGGCGGGCCCCTGTAATCATTTTAGGATGGCCAGAGTTTGGCTGCTACGGCACTGAGGATGAGGTAGGTACAGATGGATATAAAGGTAATTACCACATTATCAGAACCAAGAGAAGTTTTAAGAACAATAGTTAAAGATTCAAAACATATTTTTCACACTGCTACCAACGTGAAAAATGTTGGTAACAACTATCGGATCAAGTGCAGCACGTTTTCGTTGTTTTTTCTTCCAACTTCTTCTTTGACAAGAATGATATAATGCAGCGTAATATGTTTCTGTCCACTTCAAGTGCTTTTTGAATTCGTAATGTATCGAACTGATCCGCAGTTTTTCATAAAATTCCTGTGCGTTTCTTACAAGGAATTGATTTCGTTGTAGTTTTGCTATTCTCTGAAAGTACTGTACGACTTGTTCCCCGACCCGGAATAAATTGTGAAATGGACATGTAGACATTATAAAATTGTTTTCACCTCGTGGCCCCATGCCACAATTCTGTACAAACACAAATTATGTTTCTTGTTACAAGAGCAGACCTCGTGCCAGGGAACTAAATGTTATGACTTTTCAGCATCATCCATCTTTAAAGTTAGTACCGGCATGAACTGCCAATCTTGAAAGGAATACAACTCATACTAACATACAGTAAAGGTCAATCCGACAATAATGACAAGAATGATATTCATTAAAAATCGAATAAAAGCTCTTGACCAAGAAATGAAAAGGCGCTTGGCTTATGAAATAAAAAGAGAAAAAGCTAGTTTCATTGCACACAACTAAGGCAAATTCTATTTTATCTTGGGCTAAAATTGTAGCAACGCCTCATGAATAATGCATAGTTCCACAGAATCCATAGGAAGTGAAAATGCTAATATTGACGTACAGTCATTCACGGGATGCATGCAAATGCGCAATGATTTTTAGCGACTGGGACACATTTTGATCTCAATCAAAATAAATGACATCCATTAATTTTGTTGAAAACCATGCAAGGTTAACTCCATTTTATGTTTTAAAAGGAGTGGATCGATTGGCATCGGCACAAAATAATTACTGCAAAAGAAAAATATTCTTAAAACAAATCAACAATGAGAGCCCTACAAAGTGAAAAACATCCGGTTAAATCCGAACATTTTGTTTTGTCCTTCAAAATTTTCTGGGTGCCTGAAGTAACAACCGACCAATTAAGGAATTAGCGCATGATCCTATGGAGGCATGATCACACGCAACGCAATAATTGCAGTTTTAACCTAGAGGAAAATGAAAACAACTTGAGAACACTGCAAATGTGTCGCTCCCCTTAGTGATGCTTTACGTGGATACTGGATAGGTTGGGGTACCTGGCACCCAATGACGTATACTCCTGGTGTGCTAAACCTGCAGGGCTCGAAAATACGTGATCAACATGAAAATCGAACAGAGCTGTAGCGTACTTCTGCAGTTGCGACCTGCGCTGTTCCAGGGTTGAGTGTATTTTATTTACTTGTTGTTTTGATCTGGCAACCATGGTGTGCGTTATTCCAAGTGCGCACCTTCTGGGCTCGACTGGCCGCATTCATAAAGACATTCGTGCAGACTGTTTTTCCAGCTGTAAACTGGGCTGTTGCAGAGCTGAGTGTGTTTCACTTAATGATTTTAACCTGCAGTTTGATATTTTTGCAGTTATGATTGCTTGGCCGTAGCGTTGAGTGTTTTTTTCACATGTATAATAAGTTGGAACGCTGGTAGTTTCAAGTCAGTACAATGACATATCAAGTAAACAACAACGATTAAGGAGAGGGCATGTTTAATAATATGCATTGCGTTGAAAATCTTCTGCCAGTGAGTTGCATTTCAAAAGTGAGTTTGACCTCACAGTGTGACATCACAAAAAGCGCACACCCAGTATCAATGCCCACCATACTCAATTGCTGGCACGAAACCAAAAGCTACGGTGGTGACCAGCGCACGACAAACAAGAAGAGAATTTGAATAGACGTAAGGTGCAAGCAAAACGCACAAGGTCTAACAAAGCACTGCGTATTCAAACAAACGAAAGAAAAAATACTGTTGAAGACCCAGTTCCTCAGTGAACTGACAGTGAACAGGTCTTCACGCGACGGTCTACCCGTAGTAAACCTGATCGTTATAGTTTTAATGTCGCTTAAAGTTCAATGGGGATGATAGTGGAGATTGGTGTGTTGGCGCCTCCTCGCCGTATTTACTTTATCGTGAAACGCTCAACTGTAATGTGTGCAAGAGGTCAACGGGAATGTGTATTAGAGTATAAAACAAATTGGCTGTTAAAATAAAAAGATGGAAGACAAATAGACAATGCGATGCAGCAACACAAATCAACCAAAGTGATGTGCTGCGATTAGGATATCTCTGTAAAGTTTTTTGAACGTAAATAAGGAAAGCTCATACAAAGAGGGGTCGATATAGTCCCAGATAACACTACGAGCTGTATGAGAATGAATTTGATTCAAGGGAGTAAACAGTTGCTTAAAATTGTCTTGTCGAATGCCGGAGTGAATGTTTACACCATTGTACCTATCGCCATGGAAAAATTTTTCAATGGATGTGCCACATGGATATAGGGAGTAATTTATGTCTTGTGTGCCTGTGTTTACTTTGATTAAACTACACAGATTATACAAGGCAGCCTATCTCTCTGTTCTTAAACCCGTCCCTAAGCCCTTGCTGATCTCCTGTCATCAGACTAGTGATGAATAATTGTACATGATTAGCTCCACCATCACCTGAGCAGTGATAAGATCTCTCATCTGCTCATACCAAAATCAGCTATATCTCTGATGTGCACGAAAGAAGCGGACAATGAGTCAACAATGCCTTTTTCTAATTTAGTGCGTCTAGTGCTGATCGACGTATGTGTTTGACGTTGTTTGAGGTCTTTTGTGGTTTCATGCATGAGTCGTCAGGGTGCACTGGAGTTCAGAAGAGGAATGTAGGAGAAAAATGGTCCATGTGGTCGTACTCCGTGCAGCAATCCCGTTTCCGCAGGTCGTAACAGTAGCAGATGCAGGTGCTGCAGTGCTTGCGGAGACACTGTTGCTAATCTGTTGCTATGAAAAGTATTTTGAGAACTTCGCTTGCACTGTTGTGTTTATTTCTACACTGTACATGTCGACTGGCAAGGTGAAGTTACATAAAGAAATCTTACCTTTGCTCATCCTATAAGACATATTTTAGCATTGGCAAAGACGTTTTTTTCTGTGAATTTACAGTTTGTTAGGTGGCTTTCAATATTAATTGATTCTGACTTTATTTAAATTTCATTAATTTCTGTTCAATTTATTTCATTTCTATTCACACAGGAAGTCCACAGTGCAAACGCACATTGTCTGCACAACGCAGGCTGATAAAAACAGACACAACAAATCGTTTTACAACGGCGTTGGAGGCAGAAGCACAAGGGTTACATACGCTTTCTTAACACTACTTTTCGCTAAGCCGTAACACTTGGTACACACTACTTCCACAGTAGGATGCTGAGTCAACATTGGTCAAGGCCAGATAAACTACGAATGTGTTGTGGCTTGACATTCCCTCAAACGAACAAACAACACCGTAACGAACAAACAAAACCGTAACGTTCAAGCACTCACCCACAAAGTAAATGCAATTGTAGCGTTCAAAGAATAACGACGAATATAAACAATCTGACTGCATCAAAGCACGCAACTATACGTTGTTAGACTTCCTGCATCTTTCACGAACCGGGTACACATTTTTCCTTAATGAGGTTTCAAAGGTGGGAATGTTACATTGAACCTGACGGCTACTAACACTCGATCGCCACGGCAGGTTGTATAGAGACGTGCATCCACGATTACAGTCCACATGCAATCTCTGCATGCAAGACTTCCTGTAATTACACCAAAATTGTGATGCATACATGGACTTAGAGAAGGAACCAAAAGTACGTTTTTGACTGCATCTGAAATTTGGGAAAAAGTTTCTCGCAGCTTGTTTGCAGCACAATATTGATATCGCAGTTGTCTCTGAATGTCTTTGTCATCTGAGAGCTCAGTAGCCAGTGCAACCCCAGATATTTGTAGTGCTTGCTTAACAGATTTTACGTTTTGACCAACCAGTATCAGTAACGGGATGACAGTGCTTTTTGAGAGCTTATACTTGAATGTCAAAAATAGAGTTTTGCTGCAGTTGAAAACAATTCCATGCGATCCTGCATAAGCCTGACACATATCAATATAGTTTGCAACCCACGTGCACTTGCATAAAATTCAAAGCAACGACCAGCTTTAAAACCCTTTCATGCCCACGGGGGGGGGGCACTGATTTGCTTAAGTTTGCAACGCCATAACTCGCCAGCCGATTAAGCTAGAGAGGTGTTCAAACCATCTACGGATTCGGAATATCTTCTGATTGAGATTGAAAAAGATTGTTTTTCATTTTGGGTTTGGGCTTTTCTGCGGGCTACGCCAGAATTGAGGATATTTTCGCAATGTTTTTGGCTAATTTACCCGGAGCTGGGCGCCAATTCAATGCGCCAATTGTTTTGCTCAATGTTTTTTTGGAAACCACTTTATCACCCCGGTCTTTAGAGCTATTGATTGGCCTTCTCGCGTATCTGGAGCCACAACTATGGCCCAACAAACAAAAATCTGTAAAGCTCTCTACCCCCACAAACGCAAACCCGGCGTACATTACATCAATGTTATATATGGCCATAACTCGCCAGCAACTTGAGCAAAAGAGCTGTTCAAATCAAACCCTCTGCAGATAGGGAAAGTTTGTAGCTTGGAATGAAAAAGAAGTTCAAACTTGGGATGTCGTTTTTTTGTTGAGGTTTATATAACTACAGGATGTTTTGACATTTGTTTACATTTGAATGACGTCAACATCCTGTGGGGGTTCAACAATCGAGCCGATTTGAGGACTCAAAGTTTCATTGGATTTAAATGGATTCTAGACTATAATGCGAGTCTTCAGAGGGTTTGATTAACTTTGTAGCGTTTCTGGTACAAATGCTATGGCAAAATAACCGCATTTTAATTAAGGAAATCCCACAGCTATTTAAAAATATTTTGTTTTTTTGGGGGCCTGACGTTTGAACCACAAACGCTAGAAAGTCGAACAAGGGCTCTGAAAGACTGGTATTATAGCCTAGAATACAATGATACGTTGAGCCACTAAATCGGCTCGATTACATTGGTGATGACGTCATCAAAAGAAATACAAAACGTATTACACTCATGACGTAATGAATCAAAAACCGCAAGTAACACACTTTGTATTTGTCTTTTGGGTTTGAATGAAGTGATAAACGTGAATTGCTCAAAAGAAATAAATAAAATAATTGTAGTAGCTATATTAGGTTGTAGGTAAAACTTCTTTTGAAGTTGATGTGCTTTTGCAGCAGTGCATTACTGAGTGTCCATCTCCTTATTTTGAACTTAGTTCATCAAAGACGCATGGGAACCAAGTTCACGTTAAGGAACTTGTGGATGTGTTTCAACATTATGCATCACATTATTTACATTTTGTGGTATACTACACAGCTTGCCATACTGTAATTTAAGACACTATTACCAAACAATAAAAAGAAACGGAATTTTGTGAACGAGCACATGAATCTTGCGGTGCTCCTTCAAGTTACTACAATTATTTTATTTATTAAGTTTGAGCATCTCACATTCATCACTTCATTCCAACAGAAAAGACAATTATAAGTTCTCTTCCTCTGAAATTGCTTTTTGTAATCAATACCTTGACCAACAATTATGAGTATTTTGCAGTGACCTCCTTGCTGCTAATGTTTTAACATGTTTTTGCTCACAGCGGTGTTCGTGCCACTGAACTTGAAACGCCTAATCCGTATATTTCCATTGTAATTGAAAAGAAACGAGAATTGTAATATGAAAGTTGTCCAATGTAATTGATTCTAACGTTGAAAGAAAATAAATTAGCGACGCGAGCCTTTTAATCACTTGAATGGAAACTTTAAAAATACAGGAAACAAGATACGTGCTACTCCTTTTAAACAAAAAAACAACCCAGACATACAATGTGGATTAAATTCAGAAATTGTAGCCTGGTGCTTATGCTTTCCAGGCTGCAGTGAACTCATTGAAGGATATGATTCAGTAAACATTTTTGACTAGACGTTGCCGGTGGTGTGGCAGTTATTGTCTCGTTGCACTTTTGCAACTACCACGTGAAGATCAATGGTAATTATTCGCCAAATAGTTGAAATTTCCAGCTGATGCTAGTCGTTCAAGTTTTGCTTCCTCTATTTCAGGTTCTACACTATACTTTTCTGCAAACCCGCCATCTTTTTGCAGATCAATAATTCGCTTTCATATCTGGTACAGTTGTCCTGCAAGGAGACCAAAATGCATAGTGGACCATAGGTACCTCTGTTAACCATCACAGATGTTGCGTCAAAGCAATTCCTCCGGCCGAATTTCTCGCATCCACACGCGTTGATTTGTGCAGTGCGCGAGAACTGAAGAAAACTGCTGGTCGAAGATCGTCGCGTTTTCTTTGCTTTTGAGATGTGATTTCGCGTTGTCGTGCAATGGAAGTTCATTTTGCCTGTTAAAGTGCTTATATGCTGATCGATTTTGTTTTTTTGCCAGGAATTTATTCGTAACTGCGTGGTCCTGGTACGAACATAAGCTTGGTTTACTAAAATTCGTGACTAAGTTTATACCAATTGGCCGTACTCTATCGGCATTTATCTATGAACGTGTCGCCTCACAGGGAATAGATCAGTCGGTTGGACTGGTCGCACTTCTATGAGGCAGGACCTTTGAGTACCATGCGTATATCGAACTTTTTCTTAGTAGAAACCAGGACTTTCTCCTGGGTGCTTCATTTCTGCGCTTCATTTCATTTCTTGTTCTGTGGTTTGTTGGTCTATATTGCATAAAAATAACACAGCAATAAATCTTCAAACGTTCACTTCAAGTTGCCATGGTAGGCGTTTTTCCGCATGTGACCAGGGCCCCATTTAGTCGACCTGGGTGTCTAGGTTCAACTATGAAAAATTGCGTTAAATCTATTTTTAAGTGATAAATTCATCAGCAACTATAATGTGTTCAATAATAAAAAGATAACTTTATATTACAGTGTTTGCATGCGCACATCAGGTGAGAAAGTACGCATATCGCATGAAGCAGAACGCGTTCAATCGGCTGAATATCTTCATAAGATCATTGTCGCGGTTATAAATATAATGTTGCTGTCTCTAATGCCACGTGAAGAAACTGGTGAAACAAGGGTTAGGACTGATTGTTTAAATTTCGGTTTTTCCCTATGAATACATATTAAAAAACAAATTTCAATTATAGGAAGAAGGCATTGGGATTATATTTTTGGGTAATTTTAGATCCTGCTGCAGTTCAAGCCTGCACAAAATTTCCTAGTTTAATAACAATTGTACTACAACAATTAGTGAGAGATATCATTTACGAAGTATGTTACAAGGATTATGAAAAACGTTTTGAGCAACAAAAGGGTCGTCCAAATGTTAATGTTTGCGTTGCAGGAGACAATTTGGAAGAGAAATGATAATTAAATCGGTATTCGATAATCGCTTCAATTCAAATAAGCGCACTCATATGTTTTTGTTCGTAACACAAGCTTTCTGGGTATGTATTTTACGAATATGTTTTGTTTTTTGGTGTGCATTCTGGGTTTATTTGATCACTGAATGGGAGCCCTGCATAGTCACAGGTGTGACTGTTGAACACAGACATCTTGGCAGGTAATACAGCGAGATAGTCGCACTGCTGAGTGCTGATAGCTGTAAGCCGCCTACCGTTTTGTACTGTGTGAACAGAAGCATGAGAAAATCTGTAGCAGTGCTTCCACAAGTTTTAAAAATCCATTGTTAGTGTGAGACTGCGATCAATGTGCCTGAGTGAATAGCTTAATTAAACGACGCTTATGCAGGCTTTTTTCACACAGCATAAAAATACGTGACTTCTTAGAATACGTCTATGCACACTGGTGGGACTACGTCTTTACCGTTAAGGTTTAATTCTGATTTCTTAGTGAGAACTAAGTGCAAACTGCATAGCTATATTTTTGCTGTGGAGAGTATTCGTAATTCATCTGCACAGTGTTTTAAGCCTGCGTGGTGTTCTAACTTTAGTAATTTGTTCAAAGGTTTTAATGCTACGATTTGTGACCAGGTTACTGAACCTGCTTTTCAGCTGGATTACTTGATTGATATGTGTACAGGAAAGGCCCGTATGGCGATAAAATATCTTTCGATTGCAATTCCGCCGTCTCTAGGCATGAAAAAGTTCTGGAAATGCTTCACTATAGATTTGGTCAGAAGTATATTGTCGTTAAAGCCCACATCGATTCAATCACCGACTGCCCTTCGTTGAATCTCGAAAAGAATAGTGTAGATAAGTTTGTCACGGACTCAACCAACTGCCAAACAGTTATTGACGCGTGGAACGTTGCTTCCGAGTTAAACTCACCTCAGACTTTGGAAAGTGTCTTTGAGCGGCTTCCTTCTCTACTGCAGAGAAAATTTGTCGAGCGAGTTCTTCTGGACGATGACGAAGACTTTTCAAAGTTCAACCAGCTGGTGAAATTCCTGAAGGAATCCGCAATGTGAGGCAGCTCATTTTTTGGTCCGATTTTGGCCGACGCAGAACCAAATAAGGAATTGAAACCACAAGGTATTTCTTAGGCTTCCGAGGTTTTCTCCGTGCAAACGCTGTCCGAAGCCTTTCGAGTAAACCCATCCCTTGTTTTGTCCAGAATGATGCTCCGCAAATCATCAATTTTGAAAATGAGAACGCTTTAAACGGAAACCTACTCAGCAACGTTGGGCATTTGGAGAGAGACACAAGTTGTGTTTCAACTGTCTCGGATCTAAGCTTACGAGAAACATTTGCTGATGTTCGCAGAAATGTAAAAATTGTAAAAAGTTGCATCACACCTTGTTGCATAATGATGAAAAAACTACTTCACCAAATAGTGAGAAGCAAGACCGTTGTGACGGTGCGCCACAAACAATCGCTTCCTTTAGATCTGATGCTTCGAAAACCAATACAGGTGTGCGATTGATGGAAGCTTCAAATCGTGCTTTCAACAAAGACAGATCGCGTTTTGTTGATACATACGGCTTTTTAAACAATGGATCGCAAGTAAATAATTGAAGTCAAAAAACGTTGGACAAACTGGATGTTAATAGCGCAAAGGCCAAGCAGAAAATCACCGGTATCGCTAGAGGTCATGTCTTCGTTGGTATCGCTTCGGGTCAAAAGATTAAATGAACCAGCTACCTTTTCACTGTCAGCAGCAATTGTTTGAACAGGACTTTTGTGAAAGTCGGCAACATTGAATTTTCTCTGTCCGGTGAAGACAAACTGTTTCAAAGTGAGGTGGACGGCTCTGTACCGAATCTCAACGGCCCCTATCAGGTCGCTCTACCGTGGCGCCAAGAGCCACGCTACCAAACAACGGTGCGGTGGCGGAAAAGCGCCTGTTGTATCATCAATGTATCACCACAAACTTACTGAAGCACTTCAACAGTTGTTTGCTCGTCTGCTGTCAAGCTTGGAATTATCTTGCACATTTGAATGGAAACATTGTCGCATGGATTTTAAGGAAAAAGACAGAGGCTTGTGAGATAAATTCTTTTTTGAAATGAAGCAACGCATTGTGTGAATTGTTCACAAATCATCTAAGCAAATTTGACCATCGTATCAGGAAAGTGACTGATTCAATCTTACTTCCAAAACGCCCAAACACTCGTACACACACCTACGTACACAGGTATAACCCTGGGAAATAAAATATTCGAGGAATGTTGGAGCGTTTTAGGGTTAACATTTGTCACAAAAGGAATACTACAACAACACAACTCAGAATGTATGGGATTGCAAGCACACAAACGTGCTCTAAATGAATTAGATATCAGGAACTTCAGCGGAAAGCTTGTTTGTTGTGAAGGCGTTACAAGTTTTTCAGATGGAGCATATTCCACCTGATTATTCGGAGTAAATTTCTTTAGCAAAAGGGAAATTTGTTGAAATGTTTATCGATCCACCCACAATACAACAACAGTATGGTGGTCCATGCGTGACACCCTAAAAATGTTTGTTTCTGGCAGTATTTAAAAAAAGTTTCAAAAACAAAAAACAATCTCACAAAATACTTTTGTTTCACAAATGGTTTCTAAATAAAACATTTTTGTTTTAAAAAAGTTATATTTTCGTTTCGGAAACACTTTCGATATTGTTTGCAAATTGACATCTTTTCGTTTCAAAAACAACAATTTTACTTTCGTCTCGAAACAGAAACATTTACGTTTAAAAAAAAAGTTATATTTTAATTTCGGAAAGACTTTTACTTTCGTTTCGGAAGTATTTCGTAAAAAAATCGAAAAAATTCGCTTCAGTTTTGTGGTCGTTTCCCATGTGTGCCACACACCGTTGAGGGCCAGTGTTTCCACTTGGGAATGCTTAAAGTGCAGATTCTCACTGAAGTAAAGTGCACTAAACACTGAAGTACACTAATTCCGGGGCCACGCACACGTATGTCATCAGCAAACATTTGGTTGATTCACAACAAAACCTACATCATCAGCAAACATTAGATGATGCAAAGCTTTAAAATTCCGTTAATTCAAGAAAGACAACTTGCTGAAGCATCTTCTTATATAATGCATCCCTTGCAAAGGATTAACTGATCCACGCTTGTCTAAATGTGAACACGCTCGGTTGGAAATTATAGAAGTTGCCCGTTGTTCCTGACCTCTTAGATCGCAATATTCAAAGCAGCTCTAGACTAGAAAGAAAAATGCAGACAACCGTCGTTTCCAAGTTCTTGCCAGGATTGTTAACTGTTGCTTCAATGGTAAGACGTAGTTTTGCTTACAATGCTCTTCAACAATCATGCTGTATACTTGAATTGTTATGCAAATGTTTGTTCAGTGAAAGCGGGGCAGAATCAGCTTTTTAATGTCGGGATAGATCATTCTTATTTACTTAACTCTTTTGAAGTTTAAGATTGTTCAAGCTCCCACGAAATGTCATTTGCTGTTTTTCAAAAAGAAAAACGCAAAAATTATGGTGAAACCTAAAATTAAGAACAGTGCTTTTCCAGTAAACTTGATGGGCAGATGCTACAAATTATGGCTCATTCATATGTGCTAGTTGAAACGCTACCTCTCAATGTTCACGAAACTCGAACAATGACTCACAAAGCTGCGTGATTTGAATAAATGACTGAAACTTTGTCTTCTTCGCAATGGTGTCAAACGACAATTGGCGATGTGATGCGTGGCTGTCCTTGATGTGTAATGTTACTTTGACTGCTAATAATGCGAATAATATAAAAATGACAATTGGTCGCAAATGTCAAACATTCGGAAAAGCTGGTTTTCAAATATTTAAAATTGCCATGTAATAAATGAACATTTTCTCCATACACCTTCATCCTGATTTAAATGTAGTAAGACGCTTTTATTTCTCAACATAGCAAAATGCTTGCAACGACAAATATTAACAAATCTGCATTTTTGATGAGGCTATGCGGACGCAAATCCAGAAGGTTTTATATGAGCAAAATGTTCATCAATTTTTCAAATTATTACATATGGCATCATAAATGTGCTCGCGTTTCACAGAAACATTTTTTCAACTTCACAGGTTTCATTGCTCTATTTGTGCACGGAGAATAGTTTTTGGTTGCGATATAATTAATGTTTCTGTGATGAGCTTTGCAATAGCGAGCGTGACCATCGATGGTTTTGGAATCAAATTGCTAATGATAAGTCCTTCCATGAGCGACGTTAATTATCTAATGGGAACAGCTCTTCATATGCAAAGAGAAAAAAGTTAACAACATGTTTCGCAAATGATAAAAATTTTTTAGAATTGCTCCTCAACTTTAACAAAACAAAGTCACACTAGCTACTATAGTGGACACATTAGTGCTTTAATGTTTTGTGCATTCTTACTGCGTAATTCCCAGTAATATTCCATTCGTGATTCAACGTGATGTACTTGTTTG
>JGI24021J15306_10000929_pt1 | contig 26251 bp, 19 predicted proteins | sample Ectturendosymbi1_FD_15306 | JGI IMG/M metagenome (IMG submission 15306) | reverse complement strand
ATATAGCAGTATGTAACAACACATAGCAATATATAGCAGTATGTAACAACACGTAGCAATATATAGCAGTATGTAACAACACATAGCAATATATAGCAGTATGTAACAACACATAGCAATATATAGCAGCAGTGCACAGCATACCTGCGGAGCCGTCGTAAAAATGACGCAGCTCCGGCTCCGGAGCTTTTCCTTTTCATAAACATGACTCCGGCTTCTGCACCTCACATTACGTCACATTAATATTTTCAATTGTCTTGGTGTGTTGCAAGTTGACTGGATAATGAAAAATATCTAGTACACAAAACTCACTTGAATAGGCTAATATCAGTCCTCTTGCCACGAGAAGATCGGCGAATAAACAGCAATCACAAGTTGAAACGATTCAGGAAATAGCTACCAGCAGAAATGTTACTCAACTTAAGGGTAACATAAACAAATTCTGAAAAGACAGTCACTGATTTCGCTGTTGACGCATTTCTTATTTCTTACGAAAACCTGCTAGATCCTGCTAAAAACCATGTCACAAATTTTCAGCTAAAACCTGCTAAAAATAGTGAAATTCTGCTAAAAAATTGCAATTTTCGAAGTGTTTAAAATACATTTTTAAAGCTTTGAATCAATTTTTGGTCTTACCCTCACTATAGTGGACCAGACATTAGGCCTATGACTTCCTGGCGTAACTGAACCACCTGGAAAAATCATAGGTGTCATGGGATAAAAATGTATATGCTGACAATGTTGTCTTTTAAACCCATTGCGCTCACTAAGCACAGAAGCAAATATTTAGGCTTCACCAAGCCATCCGAAATTATCCAATTGTGACATCTGAAATTATCCAGTTAGTCCAGGGGTTCCCAACCTTTCTTTGACCATGTACCCCTTCAGCATTTCAACAGATGAGCATGTACCCCTAAAATTTCTTGTGACAAAAAGGTTGAGGAAAATAACGAAATCCACTGAATTTTTAATAGAACTTTCAGATTTTTGGAACTATAAAGGTGATATTCACTGATACATGTATAAATGTTTGGCAATAAATAATATATGAATATATTTTCCTTCCATTTCTAACCATAAATGTACCCCTTCAGATAAGGAAATGTACACCCAGGGGTACATGTACCCCAGGTTGGGAATCTCTGAGTCAATGCAATTATCTTCTTGAAGCACCTTCGCTGCGTCATCATAGAAACTCCCCAATGAGGTGCCCTAACCAAAAAAAAAACAGCTAGCCAAAAATTATCAAACTTCAAAATACACTTTATTACCGTAGTGTAATATCACCTTTTGCAGTTCAATAATTTTTACTACCGTTTAGTTCTCATTGTTCAACGCAAAATATCGTTTTTAGCGACTCCGGTTACGTCATCAAACCTCCGGAACCAAGCTCCGCTTTTTACGGAACTCCAGCGTTGACAGGTCACCCCCCAATGGTGATAGCAATGGTACATTAATGCATCCAAATGATTAAAGCCAGCTAGTTGTGCCTGGTAGTCTTTGTGTTGCCCAGTATTAAAGCGTCAGAAAGAAGGTAAAGAAATTTTTCTTGAAGTTGGTGTAAAAGCTTTCATCTCTAAAGTAAAATGGTTCTGGTTGAAACATGGCCAGGAATTTTTTACCTGCTAAACGTTTTTCAAAATCCTGCTAGAAAACCTGCTAGCTGCTAGATTGAAAAATTTCCAGCTAACCGTGAGAAAAACCTGCTAGATCTAGCAGCAAAACAACTAAAATGGCAACACTGGTTGCGGGAGTACGGTATTGGCGGCCGCCTGTTACTGGCCGACAAGTCGCTGTTTCTCCTCAGAAGTTTGTGTCCGTGTCGGGAGAGTTAAATCACAACCATTCACCGTTGGTGTTGGACTCCGACAAGGGTGTGTGCTGTCACCACTCTTCATAGTGTTTATGAATAGGATAGACAGTCACAGCCGAGTCGACGAGAATGTCACAGTCGGGAGCTGCAAGATCAACCTTTCACTTTTTGTAGTCGATTTGGTGCTGCTAGCATGATCTCAACAGGGTCTTCAGCATGTACTTCATCGGTTTTCTGCTGCGTGCGTCCGAGCCGGAATGAAAATCAGCACTAAAACTACCGAGGTATTGTGTCTCTTCTGCAACCCAAGGCAGTGTACACTGCAAGTGAGCGGCAATACGCTTCTCCAGGTGAAGACGTTTAAGTACTAGTGTTGGTATTTATGAGTGGCGGAAGGCAGAGCTAGGAAGTTGATAAACGGATTGGTAAAGCAAACGCAGTTCTGCGTGAGGTTCTGTGGTCACAAAACGGGAGCTTTCAAACACCGCAAAGCTGTCAGTTTTTAAATCGGTATTTGCTCCGATCTTCACCTGTGATCATGTGTCTTGTGTAATGACTGAAAGAATATTATCTCAAGTACAAGCGGCAGAAATGGGATTTTTGCGAAAAGTCCACGGTGTGACACTTCGCGGCCAAGTGCGCAGCTGTGAAATTTGCAGAGCCCGGATTGTCGAACCACTTCTCCAAACGGAGAGATCCAAGCTACGATGGTTCTCCATGTGTTTAGAATATCCCAGGTGAGGTTGACGAGGGATGACCTCATTTCCTGCTGGCTAAACCCTCGGGAAAGCGGCCCAGAGGTCGTCCAAGAACCGGGTGGCGTGACTACATCTCTGACCTTTGCTTGGTCCCGTCTTGGTGTAGAGCCACCAGAACTATTTGAAATTACTGTTGACCTTGAAGTACTCCAAGTCCTCCTGGGGCTGCCACTCCCACGACCCTCCTAGAGGAAAAGCGGGCATGAAAATGAATGAATGAAAAATCGAATGTAATCCTTAACCGTATTACAACAATGTGTTCTGCTCAGTACATTTTTAGCAAACTTCGCTACCATTAACTCTGCCAGCTTGTTACTTCAGACGAGGTCAACCCCCTTCCTGTGGTACATTCGCTTCCACAGTCGTTGAACTGTGACCAGGGCGTATATGATATGTTATGTGATGCTTTCATGTTTAACTTCGTTCCTTTCACAGGCTGAAGACGAAGCTGCTGCGATGCAAACCATGGCGCTCAGGGAGAGGGACAGGAGGGAGGAGGAGGTTCGGGCGAGGGACGAAAAAGCGAGAATGTATGATGCCAAGTAAGTCGTTCGCGCGTTTCATTCTGGAATCGACGAAATAAGTAGACCGGTGTTTTCTGTAGTCATGACGACAAGTTTCCATGGAAACGGTTTCATCATAAGTTTCTCGTTAGATTCCTTCTGTTGTCAAAGAGGCGACTCGCTGGCTGTGCTTCATTCATTTTCCTCGTTTAACAGCTGCAATTACTTTTCAAGTGAAATCTGAACAGTGTAGTTTTGTCAAATACGTGATTAACTTTAATGCACGAAGCATGGAAGTAGCAAAAAATCTAATGAAAATTAACAGGACTACTTCTAAGGAGGTTGTGGCCAGCTGCAAAGTGATGGAAGCCACCTAAGTACGCCAGAACACTTACATGAGAAGGTTATACCTGTACTTATACAAATGCAAAGTTGGTCACCGCAGTTAGTGGTTCTGCGTATCTGCATGTATGCATGTCTATTACACATGTATGTATATATTATACACATAAAAACTCAGTTTTTAATATAGAAAGTGATGGCACCAGGCCAATTCATTTTTGTTCAGTCATTTCTCCAACTCCCTGTCAACAGTTGCCATGTTCCTATAACCCCGGCAGTTGTACAGACAAGCATGTGGGTAACTCTGTGGAATTCATCGCAGACATAGCTTGTACTGTTGGGGAAGTCCAGTGCGTGGAGGCAGCACACTGGCCATGGCCGGGCCAGGGTCGATTGAGCAAAACTCACTTTGTTTGGGAAAGATTGCCCCCCAAATGGGTTCCTGGTGGGGTTGAATGTGATTGTACTGTCCCAGTGCGCCCTCCACTTGGCGATGTCGTTTTTAAAGCTTGCTCATCCAAATGTAGAATACACTTGACTTAGCGTAAATCCGTTGACTCAACGTAAATCCGTTTGTTCCATTCCCCACAGGATGGACAACAAACAGCTGATTACCCACAATGCATTCGCTCAAACTTGCATCAATTTCTCTTGTGCGGCCACACGGGGGCGCATTACTCAGTCGCGGGAAAGTAAAGAGCGCAGATTGACATTGAATCGTTTCTAACAACGCCTTTCAAAAAATTGCATCTGTCGTTTGTCATGTTTGCTACAGCTTGCAGATGGTGGCTGCAGCTGATAGGTCTGTGATGAGTTATGCCGAAGTGCTTGGTTGGTTTTGTAAAGGTTTTCTGCCGCTGGTTGGAGACTCGTAGCTCATGGTTTTTGGCCAAATGGAAGACAGTCCAAGTAGTCTTGGTTCAAATGAGTTCAGCGTCCAGTTGTGGAAATAGTTCTGCACAGTTTCCATGTAAGCTGAGGCTGTACTTGCAATTGTGTTGAACGAATTTCTCAGCAGGCGAGCGCTAAATTATTGCTAATAATTGTGGGAATGTCTGAGGTGTAGATGTTAAACAGCGTTGGAGCAAACACTTAGCCTTGTGGCACTCCAATGCAGAGATGACATCACCCGGATCTTCCCGGAAACATGCAACAGAAAGCGAGAAGCATTTGCAGCATCGTTTCCACCACTTGTTTGCTCGGGACTGGTTCATGGAGCTTCAGCGTCAGGTTGTGACGTAAGCCACAGTTGAGATCCACAGAATAGACGCATGTTTTCAAACACATTCTTGCTATCTTCTGCTAAGAGTGCAACTTCATTAAGTGTGCTTCGACCAGGTCTAATTCCAGCCTCTTTAGGCGGGAATCTGACTTACACGCCGTCCATAGCTTGGTTGGCAGGTGAGGCGGGCCAAGAAAATCGCATTCACTGCGGACAGCAACCTCGGTCGTGCCCACGAAGGTGTGAGGCAGAGAGTCATCCCATATTGCATATTTGTTTTCTAATTACTTATTCTGAAAACTATTTTTCGAAACTGCAGCAGGCTAGTGAAGCTGCAGACCAACTTTTGTAGACCTGGTGTGATTGCCAGGCTGATGTTTNGTGTTACGAGCATTTCCACCTCACTTGGCGTTAACTCCCCACGTATTCACCGATGCACGTTGTGTTGAGCTCCACCCATGCAGACTCATAATGGAGTTCAGGGTTTTGAGTGGGAGGGTGTCTCTGCACCTGGCGTGTTGTAATTTTTCACATGAAAGATTAACGATTGTCTTGACTCCAACAAAACATGTGTTTCGCGGCAATGCTTTCTCCACCTTTCGGCACTGCACGTGACGCGACACGTGACCCGGTGTGATTCTCACCGACTACAACTTCGCAGTGACGTCACGGCTGATGTAAATGAAGGTGTGTTGAAAGTGGGGAATACCCAGAGGCATCGAGTATTATTGGCGTTGAGTTCAGGTGTGTGTTGTCGGATCGACAAAAACTGAAAAATATTCAGTCGTCGCTTCTTCCTTGCAACTAACGATGATCCCGAGGTTGATGGATCGACCCCTGACCCGGGTTGGCTGCAAACGCACGCAGACTAACTTTCTTAAGGTGCAGTGCTTCTCTATAATATTTCTTAAATCGAGTTGGGTTTGGTCGATGTAGGGGATCTGTGAAAGCATCTCAACTTGAAAACCGCATCAGTTAAGCAACGCTTTCGGGTCTTTAAAAAAACCTGCTCTGTCACCATGGCAACGGCGAATGCAGCTATTCCTTTTCTACAGCTGTAAGGTTTTCAATATGCACTGAAAAGTATATTTCGTCACATCGCAAAAGGTTATACCTCACAGGCGTGGGTTTCACTAAATCTGCCTTGAAGTTATTCCTGTAAATGATGCGTTATTATTCGATTGTTATAACCGACGATAACAAACATTTAGAACTTTCCGCTTCACGAACTTTTTTAAATTTGAAGTAGTTTTTTGCTTTAACAAATTGACTTGCCAACTACCGTTTAACACACCAACAACATCAGTGACACGGAGGGTCCCCATTAAATTGTGCCCGACGGGGGGCTGCCAGTGGGGGGGTCGAATGGTGTTTCACGTTGCAGAGAAATTGTCAGAAAATCAAGTAAATCGCACAATTCATCAACGTGGACCTCCAGCAAAAGCACAGGTACCAGGCGCGGGATATACGTCATACGATTGTGAAGTCACTGGAAGAAGCCATTATGTTTTGGTTACGGTCACGCATCATTTGCAATCAGCTGACCCCCGCAACAGCCTGACGTCGTTCGCTGCTTTCGTCATTCTTCGCACAGCCGGTGTTTGGATCGAATCTGTCAATTTGTAGTTGTTTTTCTTTTTCTAAACATAACCTCCCGAGGCAACACTCACGCGGCGTCCACTCATCGTGGTGCGTTATGATTACTGCTTTACTGTTATTTTAGTCCATTCCACAATGACTATGAATAAAAGTCCGTGGTTTACACAGGACATGATGGAAAGGCTGTGGAAGTGGTTGTGATTCCACGCCTTGAATGATAGGCTTAGATATTGTATTGGTTGTTTTGTTTGGAGTGTAATGAGATTTCGCGATGGATCTCCAACTGTTTTTGTTGTAATGAGATTTTAAAATGTTTTTCAGTAAAAATGTCGCAGGTTCTAAATCAGAGCTTATAGATGCTCGAAGTTATCATCGGCCAGATTAAAAATCTCTGGGCTTTATGACATCAGTAGCAAAGCGAAACCTCCGCAGCTTAATTCCTTAAAATCGTAGACATCTTTTTTCTACCTTTGTTGGTACCCTTGTCAGAAATACGCGGCGCTTATGTCGTCACAGATCCCAGGCTGTTATTCGGGATCTCGAGCGCGAACTCGGTGATGCGAAGCGAGGAATGAGGGACAGGGAGACTGAGAACGACAGGCAGTTGAAAGAAAATCAAAGAAAAATTCAACAACTTTATGAAAAACTTCAAAAGCTTGAGGTAAGATGTTGAAAATACGTTGAACTATGGATTTTTTTCACTTTTATTATCGAAAAACGTATTTTTGGTCATTGCCAAGTTTTTTCAGTTAGTGCTTGTGTTTTTGATAAAATTTTGCCAAAGGCAGTTGATCTTTTGGCCGAAAAGTTTTGGCATAGGAAAGTTTTGGATTTCTGTGATTGCCATGCAAAAAACGGCAAACAAAACCAAGAATTAAAAAATGGAAAGTTCAGTGGATGTACGACTGGGTTTGGACATGCAGCGGTTGCTATGCTACATGCAGCGGTTGCTATGCTACATGCAGCGGTTGCCATGCTGCATGCAGCGGTTGCCATGCTGCATGCAGCGGTTGCTATGCTACATGCAGCGGTTGCCATGTTGCATGCAGCGGTTGCCATGCTAGACTCGCCGAGAATCTTCTGGCTCTGACTTGCTTTCAATTCTTACTTGTGACTTGCCGGTATGGAGCAATCTGCCACATATTGTACAGTTGCGAGGTTGAACGACTTGCGTGTAGTTTGGCTGCTTCTGTAACACTGCAGCTATGACGAAGCATCTGTAAACAAAGTTCGTGTCACTGCATCTGCAAAGCTTGGCAACGAACTAAAGATAATTATAGCCTCACAGCAGCCAGTGTTCTTACAACGGCTAAGCTGCCCTTTTCATTTGAAGTCTTTGAGCATACCTCAAAATCATCATTGGATTTATAAAACCCTACATTGGTTTTTCAAGCACCCTACAAAGAAAAACACAAAATATGCTTCTAAGGACACTACACCATGACATGGAGCACTTTTATTTATTACAAGTCGCCGGTCATCGAAACAAACCCGTTGCTAGGCACCCTTTGTTTAGTTGCAGCACCAAAAACGAATCGATTGTGCTAATATCGGTTAATTAACTTTTCCACTGGCTTCAAAAATGTGAAATAGCTGTATCTTTAAACATCGACCTTACACTAAAGCTTCTTAAGCTGCAGATTCTAATGTGCACTGGATTCTGAGCAGAAGAAATGCTTTAAGATTTTTCTCGAAACCAGTAGTTTTTGGTAATTTTGCCAGAGTTGTGGTTTCCTGTCCCTGTTTGGGTTAATTTAATGCTCTATTTATTTTAGTGGGTGGAGTTTTTGGTATGCTTGCGAGTTGTGATATTGACCCTATTATGAAAATCATAAAGACAGCGACAATCCATTCTTGATGAACTGAGGTAATCAAAACAATTCAGTGAAGCGTTGCCTTTGAATATAGTGATAAGAGACAAATAAAGTGACAGTGCAAAATGAATTTGCTGTTAAAGCATACAATGACGAGGTTTATTACTTGTTTTTATTCATATTCTGAAGATTCCAGCTCACGATGTTTTAGCGGATTTTTCATTGCATCGATCTTCCTTTAAGAAAGCTAACTGGCAAACGTACATTATGTATCAACGGAACCCTTTGTCAACAGTTTGATTCCAATCAACAATTGACTGGTGCTAACTTTGACGCGAACGCCCTGACAGAGGAACCACGCATAGAAACTATGGGTAACTTGGAATCCTGTCCACTCTGAACCTCAAGATGATGACAGTTGAAGCGAATTAATCATAATTACGCGTGCTATGCAGTGTTGCTTGTAAATCATTAACCCCCCCCTCTACAAGCGCAGCCGTTGAACGGTTCAAAGTTGTATTTGATGTCAGATTGTGCAGCAGTTTCATGATTTTCCGACCAGCGTCGAATGCTCAGCTTATTTTTAATGATTCCTGTCATTTTCTGAACATCGTGCGATGAAATTTGTTTGCTCATCAAATTCAGTCGAATGCTTCGAACAGTGACGTCACGTTGGGGAAAACAGCGCAAAGTTTTCGCGCATATGTCGTCATAACGTGTTTGAATGGGGTTGGGCGGGAAACTCATTCATCGAAAAAAAGTTGAGGCTTCAGGCAGCACCAGCACAAGTCCACAGTTTGTTTGGCTGAACGGTCCGAGGGTGAAGTAGTTGTTGGGAATTTTTAAGTGTCATCAAGTGGTCGTTGAGAGTAGACTGCACCCGGCCATTGTTTCTGTTATCTTCAATAGGTTTTTTTGTTTTGAAACAAAGCAATTGTTATTGTTTGCAACATTGATTGGCGCGTTCGGAATGAAACGTCATAAAACCAGTTGTTAGAGCATAATCGAAAAGTTTGTTCTCGCGATGTCGCTTTGATTGAGGGTTTCGCATTTGAAGGATAAGCTGGTTTAGAAGGTTGAGAAGACGCAGAAGGTGTTCGCTGCTCTGAGCTCAGTGAGATCTGTTGCCTTTTTGCTCTCAGAAAAGTTGCAGCAGTGACTCGAAGTCAGTGCTGTTCGATTTTTAAGGTTGGTTGTTCTGAGTGCTTCTTCCATCTGTTTGCAGCAATATCTTGAGTTTGTTTCTACTTCTGTACGGTCAAGATTGTTTGCTGAATAGTACGAGGGCGTTGCCAAGATCAGAACTAATATTAAGGCGAAGTGCTGGCAACAGCTGAACTATCACCTGCATTAGAAACTGTTCCAACATTATCAGCTGTTATTTCAGCTGAGTGATCAAACAAAGATTTTCTGTTGTTTCTTTAACAAGCAGGTGATTCAAAGTGATCATAATAGCAGAGCACCAGATCCAGCAACAAAAACAGGTTTAATTCGTTGGTGATTGAAGTTGTGTTGCTATCAACGGGGTGGTGTGCACGAGTTAAATGAAAGTGCGAACACATATGTAAGTTGTATTGCAAGCGCTGGAAGGCAGCCTTGCCAGCAAAACGTTGCTTACAAGCCATGCTGGGTTCAAAAAAGCGTTTTTTAATGTTTAAAGGTTTTCGTTGCTGTTTAAAGCGACGTAACTCAAAACTCAGCCGTTGTTTAAAAAAAAGATTTATATTTTGCAAACGAGATGTTATTTTCAATTGATTATTTGTTGGGCAAAGCACCACCTTCCGACACAATTGAGTCATTATCTGTCGGTGAAAGTCCATCACAAGCTGAGGCCAACCCACTGAGGGACGTGCGTTCATGGCAATCTATGAAGGTCGCTATAGGTTGCCGCGAAGTTCCCACAAGCCACCAGTGGTATAACGCACTCAGCATCTTGCACAGGACGACAGAGCGACAGATATGGCAACAACTGCTGATGCTGAAGCCACGGCTGCTCGAGCGCTGCGAGATCTCGGGCGTGCCGATGAGGAAATCGACGCCTTGCAAGATTTACTCCATGCTCATGAACGTAGAATGGGGGTAAGACTTACTCTTGTGCGCAGCGGGCTGAAGTAGTTGACTGTGAAATTTGTTCTTTATGTGTAAGTTTTTAATTCCAGGATTCGCTTCGTACTATTACTTGGTCATTTCCATGCCAACCTGGTGTTTGTAAATCATTATAAGATCGCCATGCAACTGTGCAAAAAAGCACACTTTGACAAAAGACCTAAAACTTTCCAACATTGCTTGGAACCCTTCTTATTACTCGTTATTCGTTCGTTACGAGGCGACGTGTTTTCAAAATGGCATTTGTTTATTTACACATCACATACAAGCGCAGCAAGCTTCAAGGGACTTTTCAGTTTTTCCTGTCAACCCTATATTGCCACCTTCAGAAAAAATTCGATCTTTCTTACGTCATAAATGTTTCGGTTTAACTTACAGGATGACAACAATCGAGCAACTATGAGAAAGTTAAAGGAAACACTGGCTGCACGACAGAAGGAAGTTGACCGTTTGAAGAAAGCGCTCAGGTGTTTGAAAACTGACAATCAGGACGAGGTTGGTTCGATTCTTGAGCTCGGTGGAAGCAAGCGTATCTTGACGTTTTATGTTTTTGTTGATGATGAAAAAGTTTCAAATTGTGCAGATTTGAAAGTTCTTTGTGATCTTGTTTTGCTTTGGAAATCAAACGTTACATCAACAGACGTCATAAAATTTTTCATTTGTGAAAAATGGAGAATGACAAGATGTTTTCTAAGGTGTTGGATTTGTTTCAGGGAAGTTGAAACGAAAGTAATTTTTTTGAAACGAGTGTCAAGTGAGTTCGGCGGAAATGCAAGTTGTCATTAACGTGGTTCATTGTTCAGGTTGATGATCTTCTGAATCAAATCGATGATTTGAAAGAAGCATTGACAAATAACAATCAACATATCCAAGCACTGTGGCCTGGGTGTTACGTATATGTCCCCGGATCTGGCCAACCACAGGGCCAGTGGGTCTTCACTCCTGGCAAGGCCCCTAAAGCCCCAACTTTCATCCATTCACCCACACCTCCGCGTCCTGGTGAAGCTTATATTCAAGGTTAGAAGAGTTTATGGTGGTGCTGACAAAGCTTGTGTGGTCGATGTTAACTGCAAGTGATGAGTTTCTTTCAGTGTTGTATCAGGACTACGTTTGTTTATTGACAAGTGAAAAATTAAATTGAAAGCAAAGAGGTGTCGAGCTTTTTTACAAGGTCGCCAGACTTTTATCACAACGGACTGCATATATTTCACTAGCACTGATTCTCGGCCCATACATTGTCAGGTGCAACCCATGCAGAGCCCGCCCACCCCCTCCAGCCCGGCACCCCCGGCATGGTCGTCACGAGGGATGACGGCTCACTGATGCTTGTGCCATTCGAGGGATTGTTTTGCAACGTTCCTGACCATCATGAGCTCGAAGATGAACTTGCAGCAGCCCAGGTTTGCGAGTTTCCACAGAAAGAATTTGATAAGTCTCTGCATCTGTTTTTGTCGAATAGACCAAGAAAATGCTTCTGAACTGTGTTTGAGTGAAAAGAATTCGTCAAACAGATCGTTATAATCTGTCGGCGGTAGCGGCTTAAATTATTATCGTCGTAATGTTGGCGGAGGAATATAATATCAGTTTTATTTCAGGAGCAACTTGAAAAATATCGATCAAAACTCAGCGAACTTGAGGAAATGGTTGGTCCAATCCAGGAACAGGAAGAAAGGCTCCGGGAACTTAAGGAGGTGATCTTTGAACATGAAAAGATGTTGGAGAAGATGCGGGAAGATGAAGAGAGGATGTCAAAGGAGAAGGTGGAGACGTCGAAGGAGTTGGCTGATCTGAAAGACACTTTAAACAACAAGCTTTGCCGAAAGTAAGTGGATGGATGGATTGAGATGCAGGGCCGCGTTGACGTTCTGAATAAATTGTTTCATNAACTTTGCATTTATGATTGCCGGTGTAAANTACTGATGAAGTATTCTGGTTATTCTTTGTATTACCTGCTGCAAACTGCACAACTCTCATATCTTTGCGCCACGAAATGCACATGGATCAATTGTATTATCTTACAAATCATCCTGAATGTCCACTTTTCTGTGAATAGCATATTTCTTGTAATAAGACTGAACGCAATAAATATCACTTGATTTTGACGAAATTTGTATTCGATAATGAAAGATGTCGTTTACTTCGCTGAAGCAGCTTTCTGTGGCAGAGTCGCAACAAACAACTGCGATGTTTAAAAATTAAATGTGAATGCCTCGTTGTGATGTCACTTCCGCCGCAGACGTCAGCTCGAAACCAGAGTGGAGGAGCTCCTTGGAGAGATGAGGACGGAGCAAGCGCTCCTGCAGAAGGAAGACCTGGAGGAAGAGTTGCTGGCTGTGGAGAAGACTCTGTCTAAACGTCGTGCGGAGCTGAGGGAAGCCGAGCGACTCCTGCATCAGTCCAGGGAGGAAATGAATGAAGCCGAGGAAAAAGTGGGGGGAGATTATGATGGTGTTGCTTTGTTACGTGTATCTGATCTCATTTCCTGTCGTTTGATCGCAGACCACTGCGCTCCAGAAGCGCTACGACACGACTCGCAGTGAACTCACTGATGCGGAACAAGACGCGGAAGAACTGGAGCGGCAAGCGAGCGAAACGGGGGGGAAGTTGGTGAGAGCCAGAGGGGAGTTGAGACAGCTGCAGGAACAGGTGAAAGATGTGGAGGGAAGAAGGATTCAGTTGGATGACCAGTGCAGACAATTATCCAGGGTAGGATGGAATTTTTTATTTCGATTATGATCTAAACAGATATGATAAAGGCCGCTACAGTTACCATGGTTACTGCATATAGACGTCACATTTTCGGTTTGCATTGCTCGCTTCGGTTTGCAATATAGACGTCACATTTTCGGTTTGCATTGCTCTATAAACGTGGTAATTTTAAGAGCGATTTTCTTACTAAAATTCATTTTACTTCTTGACGCTTTTTTACCAACATCGCCACATCCGCGGACCAACAAACATGTCGCTGTTGTTGATGAGCTGTTACACTGTTATGAAAAATACTTCATTTCCAAACTTCGGGCTGAATTGGAAGTTTTGCATTTTGTGAATATTTTTTATGACTTGTTAAAACACCAACTATTTCTTCCATTTCCGCCTTATTGCGTCATTCCCTCCCCAGCTTGTCACAACAAAGGAAGCTGAGTACAACGCACTCGAGCAGAAAGTTGATCACATGACCGGAAATCTAGAACGTTTGCAATCGGAATTAATTATTACGGAAGAAAAGGAAGCGGAGAGGTTGACTGCTCTCAGGGAGAGCGAGAAGGTGAGGTCGGGGTCAGAGTTGTTCCTGACGTGAGCGCAGGACGTTGTTTCTGACCAATCAGGGTCTGGTTCCATGCGAGTGATTTCATTGCCAGGTTTTAACTGGCAAAAATGTTCTGGACGGAGTGATGTTTGTCACAACAGAGTGTTTGTCAAGTTTTCTCCATTTCGTACAAAATCACTCGGAGACGCGGTCAAAATTTCTGAACTGCGTTTTAAGAAGCAGTTTTTTCATAAAAAGCGGATGAAATATTAGCTCATTAGCATAGTATTGTTGTTATAATGTTTCACACGTAGGGCCAGTAAGTAGCTAGCTTTCTGTCTTGAGATTAAGAATACCATGATGTCAAACAACCATTTACATGTAGTTCGTGGTTTAACGCGTTAGCTTCCATGGAAAACTAAGTCATTTTGAAGACAGAACTCGCCATAACAGCATTCTGATGAAAATCAATTTCTTAACTTATTTTTTCATTCTTAAAGTTGCACTTCGAATTTCTTTGCATCTTCCACATATTTGTTATCAACCGTTGTCGAAGTTGATATAATCCAACTCTCCCGCCATCTTTAGTTTGAATCTGTCACTCCAGGTCCTCGCAGAGCGCAGAGATGAAATAAGCAAGTTCAAAGAACAAGCTACGTCACAAAGGGAGGAACTCGAAGCACTCGATCGATTGCTGGGAAAGAAAAACACTGAGATCCAACTTTTGCAGGTTTGGCGCGATTTGATTGCCCGGATGTTGACGTTCAAATGTTGCGTGTGTGTCTCGTCATTAAAAGATTGTTACGTCATAGGAGAACATAGAACAGCATCAAAGTGAACTATCAGCAGTGTTGAAAGAAGGCAAAGCTGACGTCCAGGAAAAGCAGAAGTTGATAAAACAACTTCGACAAGACGTTGATGACCTCACTTCAACCAAAATGGATCTTGAAAATCAGGTGAAATTCTTTATGAGCTTCGACATATTTTTGCTTCAATTCGATGTTACGTGTTTGTCTTGTTTGCTGTTAATGATATGTTTACTGATGCATGTCTGATGCTCACTGATGCAGATCACTCGTCGCAAAGGAGAAATCTCATCCATTCGTGAGAAGAGTGACCAATCAGAAGAAGAGCTACAGAACACTATATCTGAAGTGAACAAGTCAGTTTGCGACCATTTTTTCCCTTGGATTTCGAGCTAATGAATGCGAGAATCGTAACTAAGCTAAACGGATGCGAAAAGCGTTTTTGAACGAAGCCACAACGCACTGACTTGACGAATCTACATGTTATTGTTAAGTTGTAGGGAGGTGCTGAGAAATTTTGTTTTCTGGTCTTCAAAAGACACTAAAAAATCTTCTAACGGCAATCATTCGTTGTGTGTTGAAAGCAAACTTCAGTTTGTCATTAGATCCTTTCTTCACCAACGCCCACTGGAGATTGGTTTAGCACACTTCTATTTTTACACACTCTGCATTCAGGATTTTTCACTGCTTGCTACAAACCAGAGGTTTTCCATCACATATTTCGCATTGGTACAAATCAGAGGTGGCCGGATCCATACTTTCCGACTCCACTCCTGTTCCAAAACATTTGGATTCGGATCCGAAATTTTTTCAAATTTGAGAATCCGACTCCTGTTCAAAACTCCGACAACCATCGATGCAACCGAAATTCAGCAAAGTTTGAATTTTACCAATGACGTTTATCAAGACAATGACATTTATCAAGACAATGACGTTTATCAAGACAATGACGTTTATCAAGACAGTGCAGACTTCCGCCACACTTCCGAAAAGAAAAATTGACTACGGGTCCGAAAAAAACGCAGAATTTTGCTGGAATCGACTCCGTNGCCACCTCTGGTATAATTGTCTCAAGTCAATAGCTTTCTGTTTATTCACATTCGCGTTCATTATGACAGAATAGTCCGGGATGTTTGCGTCCATTGTGAAGAACGTAAACCGATCTATTGCAAATTTTTTGTTGAATTCCAACATCGATTTGCGTCATTGGTCTGATATTGATGTCATTATTAGTTGAAATCACCAGTGTTGTCTGTAGAACTACATACAGGCTTCCTATGGAGTCTGGAAAAACATTTTGTTGGTTTGTTAGTATGGAAAAATGAAATAGTTTTCCAAACTTGATCTTTTCAAATGCATTCTGATAATATGTTATTCTGATACTTTTTTAATGGTTTTCAAAGCTGGGACTGGGTTTTAATAGCAGTATCGGCATTGAAATCAAACTAGATCTTTTAAGATGTTTTTTACCTTAGTTGGCACTTGCTTTTTCTGACTATGCCTAGCCTATGTCATTGGTTATCGGAAAAAGTAAGTCTGAAAATTATATTCAAAATGTCGGTGGAACCCTCTATTATATGTATGGTATGTTTTAATCGTAAATAAAAAGCGTGGTAATGAATGACGGGTAAACAACAGAGGAATCTAATTTTCGTTGAAGAAAAGTATCTATCCTTCCATTAACTAACAAAGCAACTTTTCTCTTTCTGTTAAATTCAGTCAACAACTTTTTTTTTCTCGCCGATGAAATCCTGAAATTGGAGATAATTTTGTGAAATGTCGATTCTGCGTCTAATGAGTTTTTGTTAATTATTTCCTTGAATGAAGACAAAAGTCGGAGCTGAAGCACGTCCTGGAGATGCTTGGCTTGGAACAGCAAGAGCTGGAGAGCCTGCGACGTCAGCATGACGTCAAGTCGTCTGAACTCGCTGATACCCAGCGTCGGTTACTCGAAGAAAGAGCTGAGCTTGATCGAATGACGTCAGAGAGCCAGAGGAGAGAAGCTGAGTTGGTCCGGATTAAACAGGTTGAGAAGAAAGTGCCTTGTGCTGCGCAGACCTTTGTGCTCAAATGCTGTTTGCCATACATATGGCGAAATCCTTTCTCGTGCCATGAGCTTTGTTGACGTCACTTTAGCCAGTTNCGTAACAGGTGCAACGANAACTTGGATAAGTGATCTTAGTTTTGGAGCGATTAAAATATTGACGCCGTGTATCCGCTGCAAACAGTAAGTTCAGGAGATACTTCATCAAAGTCGATTGTGTTGATCACATCACTGGTCTTGAACCGAACTGGGGTGATTCCAGTTGGTGCCAAGTTACAAGTAGAATAGTTGATTTGCGTTATTGTCGTTGAATGCCAGGGTCTCATCACAACAGATGGACTGGTGCAAGACTTGTGCCCAGTGTGGAACTGGTCTGTTGAGCAAAACAACAGTTTTCCGATTGTTGTTCTTACAAACTTGCAAGTTTTCTTCTCCGTCTCATTTTTCGTTGTGCTTCAAAATTTCTTTCCAGAAATTCGTTTCATTTTTTGTGTCACAGGAAACACATAAAATGTTTCACATGAGGGAGTGCATGATCTTAATCACGTTTGTGATGTCATCACACGTTGCTATTGCTTACCATTGTTATCTTCCGTTTCAGAATGTTGATAAATACCGCTCTGACGTCGACTGTCTTACGTCCGAGCGTACGACACTCACTGACACGGTGACGTCACTGGTCAAGGAGAAAGAGATGATGTCATCAAACGTGACGAACCTGGAAGAAAAAATACAGATGGGGAAGAAGGTTGGAACAATAGTTTGTCGTTTGAAAAACCTTGTTGTTGCCAAGACGTGGAGGATCGGTTGGTTCATAATCAAATAAATTCCCTGACTTCCAAATGAACCATAGTAGGGCAGTGCAAGTAACGTGTCTAGTACAGAATAGAGTAGTGGCAACAAATTAAATCCCGGGTCAGTGGAAATTTTTGTATGGTCATGTTTTTTACACATTCAAGTGTGAGAAGATGATACAATACGACTTAAGAAGTTGGTTTGTGAAAATTATCGTTTGAGAAAGTTCAACCTTTGTTAAATATTTTTCTTCCGCAGAATTTGTCGGAAATCCGCATCAGCATGGATAAATCCGGCGCGACACTTGATGAACTTGAACAGGAGCTGAGCCATGTCAGGAAGGAGGTCTATGAGGCTCAGCAACATAAAAATAATGTTCAGAAAGAGGTTGGTTTCCGAATTATCTTCACCTCATGTTTTGCCAGGGAACAAATTGCTTGCACTGTTATATTTACAAAATTTGAATCGTCCAATCCAAAGTTAGAACCAAATCACATTTCCACGTGACGTGGCGTTTGCTGATGTCATCACTGATGTTATCTTCGTCAACAGTCAATGACGTGTAGATTCATAGAATCAATGACATTGAAGAACTGAAATTTGACGCACTCTTCAACTACTTTGAAAAGCATTGTGATTCAAACTCGGTCTAATCACTGTCTTTTTACAGTTTTTTATTTTAATTTCGTTCGATCCTGATATTTTCGTTTTTGCTTGAGTGTTTTCAGTTGATTAGTTGTGGTGGCGTAATAAAGAAACCACTCATGCGTGACTTCCTTTGCAGCTGAGCGCGATGCGAACTTTGACGAAGGAACTTAAATCCGAAGCAACATCTTACAAGTCTGAGCTTCAGGACACTCAGGACCAGCTACAGGCCCTTGAGCAAGTAAGATGTTATGAGGAGGGATGTCGCTTCACACGAACAACGTCTTTGTGCGCTGTTTTTCCGCAAAAGGAGGGAATGCCTTTGTCATGAAACTCAACCGTTCACTTAAATTCTTATCCCCAGTTTCAAAGGATCATGTCAGCAAGTAAAGCGACAACCTGAGTTCTTCGATATGTTTTTTGCTGAGTCATCATTACTGATGCTGACCTGTGTTGCTGATTCACCAACGTTTTCAATGTATTTCCTGCGTTTCAACAGGATCTTCGACACATGACCAAACAGCGTGACGAAATATCATTGGAAGCTGCAACCATGCGTGAAGAGAGCAAATCACGTGCACAGCAGCTTGACCTTCTGAACCAGCAAATAAAGAGAAAGGCGGAGGAACGCGAGAGGCTGGAGGAGGAAGAAAGAGAAAAACGGGAAGAGATTAATGAGAAAGATCGAGTAAGAGTTGTTTTGAGTCTCAGCTGATTGCAACTACATCTATGTTCAAAACCGGATGTTACCTGGATTATACGTCACCATTTGATTTCTGGCTTTTCCGGAGTACGTCAACAGCTGAATATCTTGCCGTAGTTTGCATGTAATGTTGATGGGTATTTCCCACAAATGGCTGCATTGACTTTCAAGATTGTCACTTGAAGTGCGATTATGAATGGGTTCTTGCCGAACAGCAGCTATGTTCAGCATTTTGCTTTGGCTTTTAAAAGTAAATACAATGATCTACAGGAAAACTGCATCATCCTGCTTTTCACCCTTTTGTCAACGTTATATTGAAACTAGATTTTGTTCACTATTGTCAAACCCAATAAGTGAACTTCGATTAAAAAATTCTCAAGTTTCGATTTGAATTTTAATCGAATGTAGTAAATTCACGAGGAATTGACGGTTCCGTACTTCCTGTGGAAACATGTGATGCATCCCCGTCTATACAGTGGAGGTTGCGACGCCGCAGTAATTCACGAATCATTTATTCCTCTTCTGCGCCCATGATCATCAGTACAACCTGCATACTGCACAGTCACCCAGGACTGCTAGGCTTAACCTGCTGTAACATTCGTCAAACCGATTGCCGGTCGTGATTGATCACATCTTCTAAACAATTTACATTTTCTTTAAAACAATAAAAGCGTTGAAGCGGCTTTCCTGTTGACATTTTTACCAATACATTGTTACATCACAAACCACTCGCTTCGACGCGAGTTTTTGCAAGTGTTCGAGAATCTTCACACCATCGGGACTTTCTCCACGAAATCCGCAGCACTTAAATCCGCAACGGATGGAAATCCGTTGCTTGGCACCTGTCGAAGCAATAGCCTGCTGGTCTTGAATTAAACGCACAACTTTTATTTTGCTCAACGCAGTGTTCGGTCGGTTGAGGTTGCTAGGCAACATCCATCCATCTTGTTTAACTTTGTCCACATCAGGAACTTCAGCGTTTAACCGGAGCAGTAGAGCGCGAGGAAGAAAGGCTCTCTCGGACGATCGCCGATCTTAACAGAGACATCCAACGACTCCAGTCTGAGTTGAGCGAACAGAAAGATGAAATGGAGTCTGTCATCATAAAACGTGATGCTGTGAAACGAGATATGGAGAGGTCGGGATGTAAAAAATATCTTTGCTGCTGATTATTCGGTGTTGGTTGGATTTCGCTTTTTTCAAAAATTTTCCCACATGTTTATTGTTTCGCTTAAGTAGCTTTATCAAAACTGAGCTCTGGTTCACGACATGCGCAAAATATTCCACAGCTGAGTGTGGAAAGACACTTCCAATCGTTTAAAACCTCCAGTACAAGTTGCCCGTTCATAAATTCAATCTTCATCGACGAAACATTGCAGGTGATCATGACCCTGGGACATCGTGTTGTAATTTTGTCATATCTCCTTTTCAGGCTTGGACATGTCGAAGAGAAGTATGGTGAGACTGAGTCACGCATCGCCGAGCTCGAGTCACGCATCGCTGAGCTGGAGCGTGAGTTAATTGCATCGGAGCGTGACCGTTCTGACCTGAAGGGGACGCTAGCGAGCACCGAGGGGGAACTGAGAGCCCTCAGAGTGGAAAGTGATAATGACGTCAGGAGGTGGCAACAGAAGGTAGGTGGAAAGTTGTGATGAGACGCAGTTGCTTCGTAGTGAACTTTAATCATCACTTGTTATTTTTATGTTTTGAATAATTTCCAAAAAATGAAACTCAAGACTTTGCTGGATATTACAACACTAAAGCCTCTGGGTTTGATGTTGCGTCAAGTAACTTGTTCGTTTTCGCGTCAAGCATTGGTTTCATGAAACAAATGCTGGTACTTTGTTAGTTTGCAATCAAGTAGTTTTCCTGTGTTTTGAACATCGTCTGCTCCTCGTTTACATTCCGATACGTTTTGTTTATGATTGATTGTGACGTACATTGGCTGGAGGTGCAATTTGTTGCAGTTACAATAACGTAGGCTTGCTGACTGGAAATCGTGTCTCATCAGATGTCTGATATGAAAACGGAAATGGAGCTTCAGCGATCGAGGGATTCGAACGAGATTCGTTCAATAGAACGAACAGCTGAAGATCATTGCGAGAGAGCGAGCAGGCTGTCGAGTGAACTTAACCAACTCAGGGTGGAGTACATCCAGCTCCGAAAGGAGCTGAGGTGAGTCGAAAGGCTGGTCATGAGTTCGGAAACAAACAAGTAGTGTTTCCCTAAACTATGGAAAATATTTTCCAGCTGTGTATTTTCAAAGTCAAACGAGGGTTTCATTGATGAGCGCGTTTGGAGGAAGAGTCTGAGTTTGAGGCATTTATAAATATTTTCAAATAAAAGCATCTACGCTTTCAGTTTTAGAACCGGTATTATTGGCGATGGTAAGTTCGTAATTTCGCTGTCAGCCAGTTGCTTTTAAAACGGTTATGTATTTAACACGGTTGGTGTCCATTTAACACAAATGTTATGTATTTAACACGGTTGGTGTCCATTTAACACAAATGTTATGCATTTAACACGGTTGGTGTCCATTTAACACAAATGTTATGCATTTAACACGAAATATTTCGCATTTTTTAACACAGTTCTAGAAAGGAATAGCTGGGTTTTGCTTAAAATCGTTTTTGTTAAAAAAACGCTTTAATTAAATGTAAAAAAGAATAAGAAGCGCATATTCGCATGCGTGGCAATCATGTATCCACGTGACCTGCGAATTGTTACAAAATCGCAGTGGATTGCCTGGCAACGACCGGTTGCCTGGTATACATGGACAATGGTTTTTCACAGTCAATACCCGAGCAATGATTATCCTACGTATGTTGGAAGCCTGAGCGAACTACAGCGGAATCAAGGGGTGAAGCGAAGTCAAGGGGAGTGGTTTTCGCAACACGACCTGGGTCACCCCTGTCCACTCTATTCAACCCAATGCATCGACGGCTCATTGTTACGAGGTTGTCATAACAACCAATGCATTGCCATGGCACCGACTTGTTGGAATCTTTATCAATGGCCCATTACCCCCCGTGCGCGATTTTCGTGACTTCTGCTGAGGTTCTGCTTTAATCATCAGTTTTGTGAAGTTTCAGTTTTGTTCCTTTTTTATCATTCGGTCCCAAACACGTCACAAAGCTTGACCTTGATGGCGAATGGTATTGTTACGCAACGTTTCGAGTTAATGACTTTGAGCACTCTCGTAACTTATTCTTTATGAAATAATTTCAGATTCGCGGAAGAAGAACGATCAAAGCAACAGCTTGAATTACAGCGAGCTGCTCGACGAATCAGAGACGAGATCGACTCAAAGGTTGATGAGGGCGTGGCCATGCTCGACCAATCACACGGCGAAGCTATTGACCACATAACTGAGTTGTGTCGAGACCGGGATTCGAACCGGCGACAACTAGATACGTTAAAAGAGGTTCGTTTTGTGCGATGCACTTTTCTGACCTAATACACTTCTTACCAGAGTTGGATAAGTTGCAATTTGTAATCGGGCTGTTGCACTAATTTCATCTAATTGTACTTATAATTCAGGCGCTTCATTTTGTTTAATTGTGAATTACCAAAATTTTCAACCCAATTACAAATGCATTTTGCTTTCAACAACTTAACAGAGATCGAACAAATGCATGAACATAACCAGTGAAATACTTTCCACGTATCCTGCTGCAGCGTTACCGATTCAACGGCAAAATACTTTCACATATATGTAGTTTGGTGGTGTATAAGCATCTGCAGTGCTGTGGGGAGCCTAAGGCTGTACAACGATGTGCTGTGTGCAAGGCAGGAAGTTTTTCGCTGTTACTCCTAGTTTTGCAACTTCGCTGCAGTTTCAAGCTTTTTAACATTGAAGCATGGCTAAGGTTTGAAGTAATTTTAACAGATTATTCCCATGGAAGCTGACTCTTTAACATGCGACTGATGTGTCATTACTAATCACAACTGTTCACCAAACAACATTCTCCGCGCAGTGGATTATACGCGGAGATCTCGCGCGTGACTTTGCTTGAGATCTCGCGCGTGACTTTACTTGAGTTTATTTTATTCTTTCCAAAATATGTAGTTGATTCAACGCATTGACCTTCCATGTCACAATGGTTCCGTTTGCACTCCGTCTTTTACTTTCCCAGATCCAGAGATCCCACCCCTCCCCCTCACGAAGCAAAACATCTTCAAAATGTTCGGCAAGCAACATCAAAACTCTGCAAGAAGAGCTTCAAGCGAAGCAAGAGGAAATTGCATCACAAATAAGAAGACAGGTGTGAGCGAGTCACGCATGACTGGTCAGAGTAGAGCTGTGCCATTTTTCAACAAAGAAGCTTTTTTTCAGATGTCGCGTCACAGAGAACAATGGCAAGCACGGAAACTCCAGTCTGAAGGAAAACTTCGGTCGTTGAAAAGGAAAGTCGACAATTTGGATGAATTGGTGAGGAGGGCGTTGCTTGGCAACAAAAAAATTAATTTGAAATCGATTGTACTGTTTCAAGAAGATTAGCGACGAAGGATTGTTCTGGATTTCGTCATCACAGTAACTGCATCATATGTAGCAGAGCGTCACGTGACGTGCGTTGGCAGCTGATGACATCAGTTCTAGTTGATGACGTGGTCTCATGGCATAACCTACACTGGGGAATCTAATGAAATCATCGGAAAATCGAACTGAAATAAATAATTATAACGTTCGATCATGGTTAATGGCAAACTAAACTTTATCTCATCCAACTCAGTTTATTTGGTTCGTTGAAAAGATTTCATAACATTTGCAGTTTACATTACCTTGCTTTATTGTGTACGTCGACAGTGGCAAGTAAAGCTCGTCTGTTTTAAGAAAATAGCGTTGAAGGCACAGTTTATATTTCCTTGTATGTTATCGAGTTGACATTAAAAAATGCGAGCTACTAGCTGCATGCCACGTGTCATATTTGTGCCACTAGCCGCATGCCACGTGTCATATTTATGTTGCGTGGAAGGGAGATGGTCTGAAACGTTTGGCTTTATTTCCATGCACCGCTTCATCCCTCAGGATGTGATGCAAAAGGCAACGTTTGTTTCGAGTACGGTCCTGCTGAGCTGTAACGTTTTACTTCACGCAGGGTAGATGTCAATGGCTTCCATCCAATCGCACTGATGTGTCATCAACTGTGTTCCGATGCACCCCTATCACACACCGGGGTAGAGATACAAAATAAATACCGCGGCTCTGCTGCAATGAACTGCGCTGAGCAAATATAAGCCTCATATTCTTTCAAACAAAATCCCTGTTTCGTTTTGATGTTCTATTTTCCTCGATACGTCATCACTCGCCAATGATATAACATTTTTAATGTTGTCCAGGTCAGTAACACATCTCTGGATTCTCTTTCCCATTCAAGAGGTCGTGACCTTTTACTCAATGACGACACACATCGTTTTGTTTCGTCAACAATGCAGGAAGAGAGAGAGAACTTAGTACCTGCTGAGAAAGATTTTTGACATTCCGTCCTTTTTTATGATGTCGTCACTGTGTTGCTGCAGTAATTCCTCACAAACTTCACGTCCATTTTTTCACTTATGTCTGCGATTTTTTGGTTGATTTAAGAAATAGTTCATTATTTTTATAACTTTGGCAACTGAATATTTCTTGAGGACAACGACATGAACGTTCAAGAGCAGGTGATCGTTGCCAGGACAACACAACAGGTTGTGAATTACTTCACTCTGTAGTTCGCGCAAAAATATTTCAAGCATTTTGAAAGTTGAGGCAGTGGGTAATCTGCGAATGGCTGTGACTTCATGGTTGCTGTGGACCTGACGTAACTGAAGGGAGGGAGTGTGGTGCAATTTTTAAGAACCTGGGGTCAAAGGAGTCAAACAGAGCAACCTTTGCAGACCTCTACTGTGGAACAGCAGCTTTTGTATTCATAAGAGAGTTCATGTTTATCGCATTCTTTGTGCGTCACTACTAAACAAGGGTGGGACAACTCGAGTAATTGTTTTCAAATCACTCGACTCCGAATCAATTGCTTCAAAAGAAATCGAATCTGCAATGGGTTTGTGGAAAGGGCATGTTAACAAAACCTTAAAGAAAATAGGTATTTCAGCCAATGTTTTTACACAGAATTCTGCACTCCTCTCATGTTTCAGCCACTATATCATCCTCCTCTACTCAAAATTTGATCAATCGATGCCAAAACGAAGGAGTCGAGAAGACTCATCAACAAGTTGATCGCTACTCGGAGGCAAAATCGCGAAAAACAATGCAAAGTAAATGATTAGACCTGAAGCTGAGTAGTGAGGCCGCATCGCTCGGGTTCAGCGGAGTGATCACTCACACTCGGCTACAAGATCCATGACTTGTCTCTGCTTCTAATGAAAGATAGGAACGACTCACAACCTGGGTTTGGAGTTCAAACCTTAATGTCGCAGAGTCCAACAAAATCCGGGCAATTGCAAACTGCTTGTCCGAGTCTGAGTCAAGTTGAAACGACGAAAAACTTTGTGTCCTAAGCAAAGTGCCTAACGCAAGATGATTAAATTCTTTCGGTTATAGAGCAAATTCACAGTCTAACGAAAAACTACCACCCAATTTAGACGAAGCGCTATGTCAGTTCATTCGACAGATGCTTTTCACCATGCGACAGAATTGGTGGGTACAGATATGTGGAGTTTTTGTTTTCTTACCCAGTTTTACTTTGGAGGAAGTAGCGGGTTGTCGTGGGCCAGTTTGTTGAAAAATTAATAATGAAAACGCAGAAAAATCAAGGAAGAGAACAACGGCATGCAGGAGGCTTAGCTGCGCAGTTTATCAAGTTTTGCACGCCTTAGAATATCAATTACACGCTGGAATGATAATCGCTATACTTTGTTTCAGTTTTACGAAGAATTGGCGCAAATTTTTTTGAAAACGTCGTGAGAGATTATTTTAGAAAGAGTTTATTGGCAAATGCGACATGTTTTCAATGAAGTCTTGCAAAGTACTTGGAAGCACGACAAACGAATGAAAGTTGAACAACAGATAAGCGAACGCTCCCTGCAGCAGTCAGCAAGCCTGCGTTTTTTGCTCATATAAATCACTCCACAACATTATTGATTGTAAACTAGAATAACTCCGAAGTTAGCTACCGCATGCAGATGTCTAATTTACAAACACTGCACATTCTCACGTCACAAAGTTTTTCGTGCGTTGCCCAACGCAGCAGTGCTCTGTACTGTAAAGGTCATAATGACACTCAAAACTTTGTAATGTTCACAATCGCCAGCGATGGAGTGTGGAAACTTGGTCTAGGTCTCGAGACCCATTTTTGCAAGTCTCGGTCTCTAAGCTTTCAGGTCTCGAGACTTTCAATATTGCAAAGAACTCATGGCCACTATGAGTTCTTTGCAATATTGAAAGTCTCGAGACCTGAAAGAAATCATAGTCACTATATATTGCAAAGAAATCATAGTCACTATATGTTATGTAGAGACCATGAAGAAATGGTTTATTAAAATTTCTTTAATTCAAAGATTTTTTTTGTTGTATTTGCAGGCAAGAAGCAACCAAAACATGTCGGGAAAATGCCAGAAATTTGAAAAAAATTCAAGTCTGAAGTGATGAGTACATTTTTTAAAAAAATTTCGGCAAAATGCACAAATTTTGAAGTCTCGGTCTCAGTCTCGAAGTATTTGATGATTCTGTATTTTTCTCCGCAGACACGGCGTCCATAGTACAAACACACACTTTCTGTACAATGTAGGTTGATAAAAACATACAGGACAAAACGTTTCACAACGTCATAGGATAAGGTTGCCAGACGTCCTTGAGCGCCAAGGACTGTCCTTGAATTTGCTATCAAAACTCGTTATGTCCTTGATTCTTGAAAAACA
>JGI24021J15306_10000927_pt1 | contig 26286 bp, 18 predicted proteins | sample Ectturendosymbi1_FD_15306 | JGI IMG/M metagenome (IMG submission 15306) | reverse complement strand
TGCCGTTTATGCTTGTGTTTCATCAAAGTATAAGCGCCCTCAAGCGTAGGCTTTTTTACTACTGCCACGTATGCATACTAGCGTTCTTTCATGTGCTTGTTCCTTGTTACTGCGATGCATGCTAAAGTGTAGTGCGTTGCGTGTGGTGCTTTAGTTTGAAGTAGTGTTTCCATTTAAAGCTAATATTTAATTGAGCTGTAACGTGAAGAACCCCAGCAGAGCAGGAACATCTACCTGCAAATATCTTTAGTGAAACGTTTCGTTCTCAATACTCAGATATACAGCTGTATAACGAACCTTTAAGTTAAATCGTTTTCGTTGTTTTTGAAAATACTGAGTCTAAGAATTGGTAGCGAATAACAGTGTCAACTGTGACAGTTTGTAAGTTCTGTAATTTCGGAAAACTGGAATACTCTCCAGCCATCATTATTCTCTGGCCTACTGTACTGATAGAGCTCCAGCCATAGATCAAACTGTATCTTCAAAAGGGCAGAGTGGGCTTTTCAACCAAGCAAGACGGTCAGTCTAGGTATGACGACGGTTAAGTAGGTAGAGATGTTTCTTCGCCGCTGCTGAAGCTGGCCCCAACGTATTGGCCACGCATTTCCTTGGAACTCTCCGGGGGGTGCGAATTGCGGTCTACTGATCACTAGGCAACTCTGTAATCCTTGCTTAGGCCCACGTTTGGAATTTTCTGAAAGCGATCGTTCTCTCATGCAGAAGTATTGCCACACACTCATACAGATCGTGCTTAGCCTTGTGGACGTATGTGCAGCGTTGGGGAAAGCCCCTAAGCTGCCACGTACGTGAGACCGAGCTTGTTTAGCTTCAAGGATTGACGAACGAGATATGGCAGAAAAGGGTTGCTCTGATAAAAGTGGTTATTCTAAAAATGGAAATGTTTGTCTCATGCTTCCTACCGGCTCTTTTCAATCAACACTTCAAGCGTCTGCTAAGTTATTTGAATGTTTCATGTATCAGTAAAAGACATCACTCTGTCTAAGTTAAATTTCATAAACACCTTTCAAACAGGCACTTTCCTCTGGTTTGGAAGCAATTCACGTAGAAAATCGGTATTTCATGGTTCTTTGCTGCATTTTTGCAAAACATTTGTAGCAAAAAATTGTTTTTATTGTTGCATGCAGGAGCGTAGGGCTTACCGTTGTCGTTTTCATGCTTTAAATGTTTCTTATTTTATGTTTCAGTCTCTTCAGTTTCTGGTACGCGATTGGAGTTATCCGTATGAATACGATTTCGGAAAACAAGGCGGAGAAAAATTGCTTGATAAACGTTTGGAGTTGAACGAAAAACAACACGAGGAGTTGCAACGAGTCCGGAGCCACATCCGCTCATGCTTCACAGGTAGGTACAATATCTGTACAGCCGATTGCAGTTTATATGACGTACACAAGTCAACGTAGTGTTTTGCCCAAAAACCAAGAGCATTTCCAGGAGTTTTGATGTTTCTGGACCGGCAGCGAATTGACCCGATGATTAAACCATTCCCACGGTTTCACGTCTGTACTAGCTCTGGCGGCAGCGCAAGGTCGTTTCTGGCGTACTCGAGCGGCATAGACTGTCTCCAACTGTCAACATGTCAATGCGAGTTCACAAATTGTGAATGTGTTGTTTCTGACTTGCTCTTTACATTCGTTCTTCGTACGAAAATGGGAAATAGTGTTAAAGCCAGGACATGGCTACGAGCCATTTCCACAACGCACTGACCGGTTGAACGAAGTCTTAAACGAACAGAAATTGTTGCATTTTGCGGTTTCTGAGCCTGTTTTTTTTCAGTCATAGACCGAAACCTTTTTGAAATGACCGAAAAAATGAAGTTAATTCGGTCAGAAAGTCTTAAAATATAACCTGATGAACATTATTACGGCGAGTTTTGATACAGATGTGAGACAAATCACTGAAATGTATCAGCGAAAAAAAGCAGTGCTGAGCAGTAAGCATCTGCTTTACATCTTAACAAGCGTGCTGTGGGTGGTTGCCTTAGCAACTGGAAGAAGAAAAATTACTTCAAAGTGGTTTCCATTTCAGATTTATCTTGCTTCCTACTCCCGCACCCCGGGTTACCCGTCGCAACGAACCCCCGATTCAACGGCGCACTGAAAGGTGAAGCAAAATCTGTTGTAGCGTGCAGTGCCTCTACATGTGACGTCACTGCGCTATGACGTGGCGCTCGCGCTTGAGACTTCCGGCGTCAACGACACGTCCATTTTGTTGCAGACATTACTGATGAGTTCAAAACGTTCATGCAAGTTCTTGCTCCTCAACTCCTTTCCGCTGAAAATCTTAAAGTGAAGCAAATAAACGGGGTGGAAGTGACGTGCTCTGAATTGGTCGAGTATTTCCGCTCATATATAAAAATCTACCACGGGGAAAAATTGCCGGAACCCAAAACCATGCTGCAGGTTTGTGATGGGAAAATACTTCTCTGTTGGTGAAAACCTTTTCTGAACCAAATCCACTGATTCAAAACCAAAGCGTACATGGCCATTGTGGGATTTGTGTATTATTTGGAAAGCAGCCAAGAAAAGTGTTGTAGCAGATCTAGCGAATGTTTGCAAGGTCATATAAATTTTGAACACCGATTGAGGTTTTCCGGGGTCGGCCATTTCTTTCGCAGAAGCAACCAATACTGTCGCGCAAGCTGCACATTATCGTGTGATGCACTGCTCACTGATTGGAGCAATGTTACATTTGACGATTAAAAAAAATGTTCATTGTTTCCTTCAAACTTCACAGAAAGTGTTATCCATTGTCTGTTTGCACACCACTTTTTTCACTAAAACAACTGAACGTATTATTTGTTTATGTTTCCCCCCCCCAGGCAACAGCGGAAGCCAATAACCTGGCTGCTGTGTCAAAGTCACGTGATTTGTACAACGAGTCGATGGAAGCGGTGAGTAGTTACTTGTTCGTTAGTAGTTACTTGTTCGTTAGTAGTTACTTGTTCGTTAGTAGTTACTTGTTCGTTAGTAGTTGCTTGTTCGTTAGTAGTTGCTTGTTCGTTAGTAGTTACTTGTTCGTTAGTAGTTACTTGTTGGTGATTTGCTTCGCACCTCACCCATCATGAATACTGTACTGCCATTATGTGCTGCAAGTAAGTGCAAGGCCTGCAACATTCGTTGAAGCCCCTGCGGTTATTGACAGGTCTGCGGCGAGGCGTTTGTCAGTCCCAAGATATTAGAAAAAAAACATCTGGAATTCCAGCAAAAAGCTCTCGAAAACTTCGACTCTACCAGAAAAATGGGCGGCGTGGAGTTCAGTGCCAAGTAGGGTCATTTACGTTCGAAGCTAGCGCACGCGTTTGGCTGCTAATGCTAACAATTAATCGATTGTGTTTATGTTCTAGCAGAAATGCTACTTCCCTCTTGTGCTACTCTTCGTTCCCGGCGAAGTCTGTGCTTAGCGCGCTTTGTATCGGTCTCCCTTAATTTGTTATTCATGTGTTGCAAAACCACACGTGCCCCATCGATTGCCGATAAAGTTCCCACACATCATCTGCGTCACGAGATTGGATTTCGCGCTGTAGTCACGTGACGGCAGGCCCTAGCCTGTAGTTACGAAGAGAAAGCCTTTCGGGGTTTGAACTTCGGCATTGTCCATAAAATGTCACTTTTGTCGATGGTTATCAACACCTCGGCACAATGAACGTGTCTGAAGTCAGCTGATGATGAGTCGCGCTGTAAGAATATCTATTAAGGTTTCCGAAGCTTGTTGCGTAACGCATGAGCATTGCAGAACGTTCTTTTGCTGCCCGAAAGTTATGGCTGTTGTGGGGGTTCCAGGGGGTCATCGAAAATCTTGCTGCTTGTAACTTTTCGCTATACTTGGCGTTGTCATGTAACCGGCGTCTCGTCTTCGTTCGCAAAGTTCACCTTCTTCCCTCCGCAGGTACAGAGTAGACCTGGAGCAAACCATCGTTGAGGCGTTCGACAACTTCACGAAAGCAAACGACGCGAAGAACGTGTTCAGGAACGTGCGGACCCCTGCCGTGTTTGTGTTTGTCATGGCCATCTGCTATCTCCTGTCATCAGTATTCGGTTTCGTATATCTGACGTCATTCAGCACGATATGCAACCTCATTCTGGTGATGTCACTAATATCTTTGGCCACCTGGTCTTACGTGAGGTACACTGGCGAACACCAACACATCGGTCAGTCATTGGATTATATCGCCGACTCAGTGTGGGAGCAGGTAGCTTTTCCTCATACTCAGCTTGTCTAATTAGCTTCTATTGTACATTTGGCGTTCGGTATCATTCGACCCAGTTTACTTCAGCCATCTGCATATTCGTTGATCACCATGGTAGGTGCAGAAGTGTGGTGCTTGTTGTATAAGAACCATCAGATGTCTTCCGAATTGGGAGCACTAGTTAAGTCTTTCAATTGAATAAAAGAAGCGAAATTGTACTAAGGAAAAACAAAGTACAAAAGTGAAATGATGGCAGAGGCTTATAGCTGAACTTTTTTTTTTAAGTCTGTAATCATCAGAATTTTCACGCCAATAAGGATGGCATCGTAAAAGCATTTCATTCACGAAACTTGGGCAGTAACGAGGTGGCGCTGATGACAGGATCCCCGCTCGAGCAAGAGCGCCACTGTGCTCATGCGAGTCTGCAACATGATCATTGGCTTGTATTCATCACCTCGTCATATCGTGCATGGCGAGTGGTATGTGGTCAAACGTTTTGCGATCTATTCGTGGATTGTTGCTGATGATAAAAATCATTGTCTTGCAAACGACCGACATGATTTCATCTGAACATGTTTTTAGCTGTTTGTTCACTTTTTTCAGGACTCCCAACCAAGCCTTACGCTAAGAAACGTTTCTCGAATTAAAGGCTTTCGAGTTATCTTTAAAATCTTACAACGAATGATACTTTTTGCGCAGTTTCTTGAGAGAATATACGACGCGCTGATTGCTCAAGGCTCGCAGAGGATCGGAGAGGTCGCCGTGAGGCAGATGCAGGAAAAGCTAAAGACTAGTTAAGAAACATCATTGGCGTGAGTTTGGATCCTGGTTACTGATGTGTTTGACTCGGCCACAGCGCTTGCCGGTCCTGTCTTGCTCTGATCAATACTGTGATTAGGAAGCCGCTACCCAGCGTCGCGCACTGGTTGATTTGTTCCATGCAATGAATTGGTCAGCTTCAGCTTCATGCTCTTCCCAAGCTCCTCATACGTGGACGTTGATACAGGTTGTTAATAAACCGTGTGGCAGAGAGGAATGCACCCCTCGTGATTCTTGTCGTTGCTTCTGTGTTCACACCTGAAATTCNGCGTTGAAAGCATTTTGGTCAAAACGTAAACTGTCATTATTTTTATTTATGAGTCGTAACTTTTCTNGCCTTTGCTGCCACTGCTCCACCGTTNAGTGGGTAAAGCACCCTCTTGAATCCTCCCTGCATGCGTGCGCCCGTGCGTGCCACTCCTGAACCTTACCTCCGCCAATAATTACCGTGATTTTGTCGAATCTTGAGCCAATTTCTCGCGCGTGCGTCTCGTGATGCGGGGAGAAAGTTGCTGTTTGGTGAATTATTGTGAAAATCGATGGTGCTAAAACATTGGCTTTGCGTGAAACGAATTTGGAATGAATTTTCTTAAGCGGCGATCGCGTGTTTACCTTTCCAAGTGTTGAGAATGTCGTCCAGGCCAGATTTCATGCCCCCCCGCTGCGACTTGCTGTCGATTGTGCCCGTCACGCTCGACCGCACAGCACATGGCGAAGATACCTCGGAAAATTAAGTGATTTGAGTTTTTCGTGAAGTTTTGCTACTTGTTCCTTATTTTCCAAGTGACTGACACTGATCTTCCAAGATTACTTGCGTTCACGTAGAACATTGTTTGTCGCGTGATAGGCTTGTATTTTGTGCCGGGAGTAGTCTCTGGTATTGTTCAGCACATAATGCGCTCTGTGATGTAACAGCAACATTTTTCATGTATTTTGAAAGAAACGTCAGATCAGCGATACGATGCAACGCATTGGTTTCTGAGCTCACAGTTGAAATTTTCCGGCCATGAGAAAAGCTTTGTTTTAATGACTTTAATTGCGCGGTTAACGTTTGTGTTGTTCTTGACAATTTTCAGCTAACTTTTGTATTCAGTGAATATTTCCTCGCTTTGTGGAATTCTTACAAAGCAAAAAATAAAAAAAGAATGGATTGAGCTGAATGAGGCAATGACCCTGCACCCCGTGCACACTGCAGTGCAACATACCCCGCCAAGGATGAAAGTTGTAACCTTCCACTTACATGTCGTTTGCCTGCTGATGTACCCCTCACATAAGAGCGGTGTGGGTGCTAGGTGAGCTGGAAGGGTAACGTTCTCTTTCAATGCGTAGACAATTTACGGTGAAATATGTTTAAAGTATTTGTCAAGGTATTTGTTCTTGGCTTTCCTCCTTAACCATTCCATTGCATGGAACTCTGCACAAATCCTCACGCCACGATCAATTTCTAGATGTTCGTTGTGGTGCTGCGCGTTTCCATTGTGCATCTATAAAAGTGTACAGGCGTTGATCTGGAAGTTGTGAACGTGTTTTTCCTTATGTTTAATACTGGAATCATTTTCGCGCGGCCATTTAATTATCGATATCTGGTTTACTTCCTGCCACCGTCGGAAGCCTGCTGCAAAAACATATTTGAAGTCAGAGAGAGAAACCAAAATGGGGTCGCCTTTCTGAGCCTGGTTTGATGCAATTACAGTGCAATGACAGTAAGCAGTTCGTGGTTCTTGCCCTCTGTGACGTAAGTGTGAGTCAATAATGATCTCGCTTGCATCCACCGTTGCAACATTGTTTCGCGGCTCTGCGGAAAACCCCGCATTGAGTTCGAATAATAACACATCAGGCGTTTGGGATGGGGGGCGTTGCGATGTGACGGGGTGTGTTGTGAGGTAACCATGTTTCAATACCCGTCATGTTGAAGGGTTGGAAGAAACGTTCAAATTTGAATAAAAGCAGTTATAACTGTGCACAACATCTGTGTTAATTTTGGACGTTAACTCGGGAAGTTAAAAGTCGGGATGAACATCCAGCCATTGGCATGCTGTGTGAGCTATTTGCTGCACACTCCTGGTATGAAACGATCCTGGAGCAGAGCTGTTTATTCAATAAACAAGTCGAGTTGTTTAAACACAGGCTATGTGACCTGAACACCAGACTTGAAGTCGAGCAGTTACTGACTCATTCACGTTGTGGGTACGGGCCGAACGGACAGCTTGTCGCTGTGCGTGTCGTGATGAAATTATTGTTTTTGTTGTTTTGTGCTGCTCAGTGTCTAATTTTTCCGCGTTGTTGCATTTGAAGGTGACGAGTTAAGCGAAGAACTTCCTCGCATTAAATGTTTCTGGCGAAACGCCCGGGTCGTTTTGAGTGTTTGTGTTTTTATATCCAGTTGAAAAAAGTATTTTGTGACTGAAAGCTTTTAATTGTACAACTACTCGCTAGTGGAATGTGCATATCCTTTCCGGTCATGCAATGTGCTAAATATTTCAAAAGCACGAATACTTCTTGCAAATGTAACCAGCAACGTCACATCACTGAGGCATACGAAGTCACCAGAAACAGAAAGCACGATCAAGACCTCCCTATATGTTAGCAAGATCAACAAGCAATAACAGGAGTTTGGGCGGGCAATCTCTTACTATTCGAAACTTTGCTTTCTAAACGTGTTGTTTGCTTATTTTCGAACTTCTTGGCGGCGCAGTTTTACCGCAGCAGCGATGTGCGATATACAAAATTAAGCGGATTAAAACTGGGATAGTTATTCCTAAGTCCGAGAGTTGCTTTGNTTGGCTGAAAGTAGAATGCTGCAGATGATGAAAAGATGTCTCTCCACTTGAAATAATGCTNCAAAGTTCAATCAGATTGGNCGAGGTGGGCAATCGCTATTTAAGAAAAAGCGGCGCTACCGCTATTTATAGAATGTAATAGCGGCGNTACCGCTACTGAATAAAAATAGTAGCGAGCTACTGCTCGTTTTGCTGTAATTTTAAAAATCTTTTTAGTGCTGTTTTACTCAACGTGCGGTCTCACCTTTAAATGAGTGGATTTTCAGAAAACGTCAATTTTGACGGATGTTCTTTTCTAAAAAAAAGCGTGATTTAGAAATGCAGTAGAATTCGCCTGTAACGACGCGTTTTCGTCGGTGACGGCAGAATTCCAATTTTTTACGTGCATTCGAGTTCGGCCATGTCGTCACTTCGCCCATGGCGACGCTTTTTGTCAGTCCCCGCAGAACATTTTGTTCGTTCATAATGACGGTTAAGTTTTCTTCACAGTTTGAAGTGTAAGCTCAGCTGTGGAACCACCACACATCTTACATGAGCGAATAGGATCCCAGTTAAGCTAAGCGGCCAATGGTTGAGCCGTGACAAGTTTGGTTTGATGTGGGAATGGCATCGAGTTGACTCCCATCACCTCAGAACCAAACATACAAGCGCATAAACAGCTCAGCGCCAAATGGCCGGTGCCAAATAGTCCTATTCCGCACCTAAAATTTTGTTGAGTCAGAATCCAGTCACAAACCTTGCCCAGACATTTGTTTCCCAGTTCGAGTCAGTGTTGTGTCAAATACAATTCGATAAGCTCACAATTTTATTAAATTTCCTGCAGTTTTTTTTTCTTTCGGTTCAGATCAACCGCTTGTTTCAAAAGGGTTTTGAGCCTTTATAGAAAAGCTCGACTCGAGTCTCCAAGTCGTTGCTCGATTCTTTTTGCAAAAAATGTGACTCGAGTTGAGTTATTGCATCATTTCTCCAAAGATNGAATCGAGTNATTTACTCAATTCACGCAATTAGAACCAAGTCAAAGACTTGGAGATTGCAGTCTCGACGACATCACAGCTTAGCACGCAGANTCAATAATTACAGTATTATCCTTCAAACCGAAANTTTTGATNGAGCGGATCGTTTGTTAAAAGCAGTGAATAAAACGCTCTAGTAACGCCGCTAGTACGTAGAACATTAAGCAAAGTGACGAATCAATTCTTTGTGACATAGTCCCATGACATCTCCAATAAAAGTTTCTTTGCTTCAAAGTTTTGTAAAATTTTCCTCCATTGCTTCATTCGTGATACCTGTGGATTGTGAGACACAAATACTATAACAAGAATTATTTCTGCTTCCAAACATATGCCGCTCAGTGGATAGATTTGTACAATAAAACAAATCAGTCAAGTCAAGACGTAGCATTATGTGATTTTGTTTCAGTAAAACGCAATTTCACTATCGACTCAAACGCGATGAATAAGTTCGCTGTTCGCGTTTGCGTTGAACCACACAGCTTTTGCAACTGTGCCATTGGAGTAGTGCACTCAAATACTCGCGAGTGGTTGGTGGCTGCTTTTACGTTAAATAATGTCTATTCAATCAGGCGGTGGATGTCAATGCAACTCCTGAGTAAAATGGCAATCATAACTAAGAACAGGACTGTTAAAACTAGAGTAGTGGGTCAGAAGCATATGCGCGTTACCCGGTAAGACTTGCGAACAAAGTATGTACCTTCATTGGATTCCAACGACTTCCGTGTAACAGAACCTGCAGCCCAGGGTTGCTCCACACCAGAGCCAAAAAATGTATAGATTAAAGCTCCAGCCAGGTATACTCCCGCTGAAATCCAGAACACCGTTTGCCATTGAGGAATAGAATTCTACAGAAAAATTTATTTACGTTTTCCAAAATTATAGTTCAAAACTGCTGAAACGACTAACAAAAGTTAAGAATAGATTATTTCATGATATGAGCAACACTAAGTTTAGATTTGGGAAGGTGGAAGAGAAATGGGTTGTGGGTTGTGTTCCAAGCACAACAGGTTCAGGTTAACAAATTTTAACTCTACCTATTTGGTACTTACCGTCACATTGTATATTCTTTTAACTTTCATCTTTTTGTTCCAGTAACCAATCTCCTTACAATCAACTATAATTGATTATTACACTTTAATTCTATTTACGTGTTTGTCTCAGACCCAAGGTCCATACAACCTTGGTCAAAGAACACAAAAGTGCAGAAAGTTTAGGAATTCTTATAAACAAGGCATCACATAATACCGAGTCAGTTGGTGCACGTATTCGATATTGAAGTGGAACGAACACTGAAACAATGCACCGACAACACTTGGTCATTGTCATACAGAAACGTTACATATTGTCAGGGCCGCAACCAGCTGTTATTTTTTTGGGGGATTGGTGGCAAAATAATTGTAACGTGTTGTTGTACCTAAAATTAAACATGTGTTAGAAAATTTTGGGGACGGGCAATTGCCCGGTTGCCCCCTGTTTGTGGGATTGAGTAATGTAGATAAATGTAGATTTCTAAAAACCATCAGACAAATTAAGTTAGGAGATAAAAAATTGGATTTTCTTGGTAAGAACACACACTGTACAAGAGTTAACTATGATGAAGCATATTGAACTGTTTGTAGAATATTTGAAATTTGGTCCTGCTTGACAAAATTACTGTGTTGAACGGTTTTGTAGACGTGATTAACAAAACCAAGTTGCTTGAAAACAAGGAATAGTTTTTAAAAACTATTGAACATCTGAATTAATCACACTTACGTCATCCTGAAGCAAAATTCCTGCCACTTGAGGAGTGAGAAATCCAGGTATGTTGGCGATTGTGTTGGAAATGCCGTAAATGATACCTCCATATTTAGGTGCAATGTCCATCGCATTGGCTTTACAACCTGGCACTGCATGTGAGATTGGAACAAAGTTTTTACTTCAGGATAAAACATATTGTAGTAATTAACGAGCTTTGAGCAACGAACTCAAGAAATTTTTACTTACAGGAGACATATGTCTTCTTGGAATTTTCGAAAAGAAAACTTGTTGAAAAAGCACTTTTAATAAATCAATTTCAACAAAGCTTGAATAACAGCGTTTTTCAACACAGTTCTTTGCTTTTCAAACTTGATCAAAGGAACTTTCTGATTTCTCTTATCTAATCAAAAGACAAAAAGTGGGTTTTAAGTGTCAAAACTTTGAACCTAAGCGAGAACTGCAGCTACTTTATTGTATTTGTCTGTTTCACCAAAGCCAACCATGAAGTAAACCTGTTTTTTAAAACGTCTACCATATCTTAGATTTTATTTGGCAATTTGTTATTGTTTTTAAACTAACTTTTGCATCCCTGCATGGGGGCCCATACCTGTTAAGCCGTTGAAAGCCACGGAAAGAGAGAAAAAAGCTGTGGCAGCAGCTGCGTCGCATCCGATGTAACCAGCAATCACCACGAACATCGCGGGTATTGCCAACCCCAGACCAGTGTTGATTTTCCTTATTACCACAGTCGATAAAAGTTGCTTACGACGAATGACATCGGTAATGTATCCCCCAGCAACAGTGAAAATCCATTGCAAGATATAAGGCAGAGCTGACAGAAAACCGCTCTGTAAATATGCAATGTGAAAATCTTTGTAAAAATGTGGACAGTTTGAAAAAAGTTATGCCTAAACTTATTCTAGCAAAAACGGCTATTTTTCAAAAAATGTCCCATGTATGGCCCGTTTTCTTGAAATCTTTCTCGCTGACCACATAAATAAGAGGGCTTCAAAAAATGACCCAAAATTGTTCAGGTTTTTAAAGAATGAATAGCATTTTTACTTTTTCAATGTTCACTGGAACTGCAGGGTCTAGGTCGGTACAGGTAGGCAGCGCAATCATGTCATTGGTAATTTTTACTGCATTTGCGACAAGATACATTCATAATACAAAGAGCTTGTCTGATGGCGGCGTTGTTTCTTCTGACATTGTTACAGCTTTTCAATTAGATTTTAGTAGCAAATGTCATTGTCACAGGTGTAGGAACAAGCAAATTTTTGGGAGCGCAAAAGAATTTTGCCCGAATTTCCCCAAAATTGCCTGAAAAGTTGTTCTGTGACTTTTCCCTATAAATTTTCTCCCACAAAGATCATGAAGACCTTTTTTGGTGTGAACTCCAAAAAAAGTCTTAATTTGTTTTTCTGCAAATGTTGGGCGCCATTTTTTGAAGTCAAAAACGTTGGGCGTCAGTTTTGCGCAGAATTTCAGGGATTTGCCCAAATTTTCAGGGGTTTTGCCCGGATGTTCGACAAATCAAAACTTTTGGGGGTGTGCTTGAACCCCTTGCACCCCCGCCTCCTACATCGCTGGTAAGTATTAGCTGAAACTCTCAGAAAACTTAAAGAAGCTGTATGAAGCAAAGTTGGAAAAGTTTACAGATTCGTCTACCTAGCACTGAGTTACCATTTTTACTACTAAAACATAGCCAGTGACAAAAATTAGGGTGTTGCTGCCACTTACAGATGTTATGTCAAATTTCAGAATCGTAGACATATACGTTGGAAGCATGGTTAGCAAAGTATAATTTCCCCAGTTACTTGCAAAATGGCCGCACAGGATTCCAAGCAATGGCAAAGAAGTGACCATCGAAAGCCAAGGAGTTCTCACTTTTACCGTCTGTGAAAACATCATTTAAAGCAAGAGATATCATGTTGTATTTGCTCAGAACATTTAAGAGAAATAAAGGCACATTGTATCAAGCAAAAAATTATCTTTAGCGAATTTATACATAAAATCTTGCGTTGCTTCTAGCTATAGCAGTGGTGCATGATCTGGGGCCGCACGGCCGCATGTGGCCTTCGATAAAAATGTATGGAGCCGTGCACGTGTAACTAAAAATGTAAAATATGGCGACCGTGCATTAATAAAAGCTTTTCTTCTACTGTATGCCGATACGTATTAGAACGTCGGCCAAACAGACGAGTGAAAGAACGCTGATTTGAATTTGGGGAAGCAGAACAGAAGCAATGCAAAAAGTATCTTGAACTGACTGGCGGCCGTAATTCATAAAAATAAAAATAGCACCAGGGCCGGCAATAGTGAAAAGTTTGTGCATCCCTGATCTGTAGAATCTCACTTAATGAAGTGCAGTGGAAAAAATAAAAAGCTGGTGCAGGTTTCAATATTTTTAACGTGGGTTGAAGTGTAAGCAAATTTGTCAATTTTACATTTTTGCCCAACAGATAACTCACAAAACTTCCAGTTTTTGTTGTGGGTAAAGAAAACATGCACCTTGCAATAAACAAGCACGATACGCAACACTCTACTACGCTACACTGGTGAAACGAAAGTGTACCACTTTCATTACACGACTCATTTCGCACTTTTTGTTTCGGTTGATCCAGGTCAATGCTTCTGATCAGATAAGTTTTTTCTTGTTGAGATATTCTTGGATGAGTTTTCGGAGAATTGTGAATAATTGCCAACCAGACAATTGACCACAAAAAGCCAATTCCTCCTGAGCAACGAAAAAGATGTAAAAACAAGCTTCTAGTACACTCAACCATCTTTTCTTGAAGGGAATAATTTAGAAATGTATGACACAAGCCCATTTATACCACTGTGGGTATGCACATGCCAGCGCGAGGAATGGATTGAATCTTGGTCAAAACGAATGCATAGTTTATCGGTTTTGTTTATTTCTTTTTGGTTTTATTGAGTGTCTTAAGATTTTTGATTATTTTTAAAACTTTTCATTAAAAAAAAAATAATCAATACTTTTGATTAATGGAAATTAATGTCATCACCGCGAATCCACAGGGCTCATCAACAAGGAGGTGTCCTATCTGTGGAAGGTCCTAACACCTGAAGAGACAGCCTCTGGCCCTTTCACCTCAGAGGAACTTGCTACCGCCCTCAACCCTCTAGACCCAGGAAAATATCCTGAATCGCATTCTATTTTCCCGGAGTTTATACTCCACGCCGGACCAGCTCTCAAATCCTGGTAATGCGGTTTCTTTACTTCCTGCATGTGTCAACTCCAAATTCTAAGGATCTGGAGAAGAGCATTAGTAGTTGCGATCCCTAAGCGGGGTAAGTTATTGAAGGACCCAAAATATTTATCGCCCAATATATCTACTGAGTGCCCCCTTCAAGATTCTCGAGAGACTCATCTATGCTCGTGTCTAACCGATCATCGATCCAATACTCCCACTGGAACAAGCGGGCTTTCACAACGGGAGGTCGACCGTAGATCAGCTCAACGTGCTGACGCAAGACATCGAGGATAGCTTTTTGGCTAAGAAGAAGGCCTGAGCTGTGCTTGTTGATCTCACAGCAAACACAGTATCGCATCGCGGCCTCACCTGCAAGCTACTGCGATTGCTACATGTATGGTCCTCTTGATCAAGGAGCTGGTCGGTAATCGAAGCTTCCCCCTTAAAGCCGATGGCAACAAACGGAACAGGTTACGACGCCTGAAGAATGACGTCCCACAGGGATCCGTCTTGGCACCCCTTCTTTTCAACATCTACACCTCTGACCTGCCAATCATCGTCACCAGAAAATATGCACACGCTGACGACCTAGCAATCATGCATGAGGGTGGCAGGCAGTGGATGAGTGCTCAGCGAAGAATAGAGTTAACTACTCCAGACCTGGAAGTTCAGCACTACAAAAACAGTGTCGGCAGATCACCAATGGAATGCGGAGTGGTAGGAGGGCAATACGAGACTCCGTGCTTTCATTCCCAACATCGGCACTCCCCCTCCTGAAATGGCCCTGCCAAGAACAGGGTGGGTCCGGCTTAACTGCCTCCGCACTTGTGTCGGACGTTTCCGCTCCTGCTTGTACAAATGGAGTATGCGGCTTGTGAGTGTAGCACAGGCGAACAGACCGTTGACCAGTCCCGTCGCCACGGGAGGGTTTTGGTGGGGTTAGACCCCCCAAACAAAGCTCCAACCCCTCCAAATTGAAATATGAAAGATTATAAGTCAGCGAAATTTTTGTCAAATTTGAATGTCAAGCCCCCCCGAACAAAACTAAAGCCCCCTATTGACGACTTTCTGGCGACGGCTCTGCCGTTGACCATGGTGTCCTGACTCCTTTACTGTCCAATCCATCGAACTCCCCATGGACTGCATGGCCTGACGGTTCTGGATGACGAAACAATCGAATGGCTGCTCAACACCTGTTACAGGTGTTTGCATCGCCTTGAACTACTGAGGCAAATACAAGATGTTCATTCCGGGCCAGTAGCTAACAGGAAAGCAAACAGCAACAATAGGCTCATTGAGTTCACTTTGCTGACACTAGGCAAAGATGAGCATTGGACTAGACTTAGATTAGACTGGATCCGGACCATAACGAATTTTCGTGGATTTGGATTGGATCCGGACTGTAAATAGCTTCAAAACTTTAAAGTTAGGACTGGATTTGAACTGAGTTAGTGGAAAAGAATGCGGAATTTTTGTTGTAAAAAGACTGCATTTGTCATATTTTGGATTTTCTCTGGTCTTGGACTTTGCATTTAAAAAATTCATTGGGTTGTAGTTGGACTGAGTTTTAAAAAATCAGGTCTGGATCGAGATTGCAAAACATGACAGTCTGTTCACGTATGATACTGGTATACACTATTCTTATCTATCTATATATGAATTTCGATCTTTCTCTTGTGCTGACTATCACAGTGACTTGCTACTTACAGGTGCGATCTTCAGGTGATCACTTGATTACATGTGGCGCCATCTGAAGGTCGCCACACACCTACCCCAAGATCTAGTGCAGCCTAGCAGTGGATAAGAACTCGCTCAAACGATGAAGAAGCAGTAATGTACACTGTCACAAAATCAACCAACTTCATGTCTGTCATATTGTACGTATAGAAAAAAACATATATAAACTCAAAATATTTAAAAGACATGACAGAAATGTATGATGTAAAGAAAAATGTTTTTATATGTCGTTACCGAAGCCATAAAATTTTTGTTGTGATCAACACAAAAAGTAAAATGCTGATATTGTAAAATGCATTCACGCTATCGCAAACCATAGATCAATTCACGATGAACTTCATTCTCATATAAAAAACTTGCTGATTGATTCCTTGTTAGCTCCCATGTGGAGAATAATTACTAGAACAACTTCATTCTATTGTGATAATTGTTTCCTTCTTTTAACCAAATTAAAATCGAAACACATCAAACGTATATGTTCGACAAAAACTGTACAAAGGCAAATTAAACCATACCCAAACAAGAAAAAAAATTAAATTACTGAAAGCAATTAATGATGAAGTTGAAAATTTTTATGATGCTGTTGAATCAGAAATTAACACTTTTTTATTTGCATTTTTCCAAATATTCGATTAATTTTGTGTAAACAACAAAGAAAAACTAGGCAGTTAAATCATATAAATATGCAAGCTTTGTAACAATATCAAAATTGTCAAATTTTCCGCTTGTTAATATTAATTTAATTTTGTAAGATATTTCTAAAAGGTTTGTAACCAATTCTACACCAATCTATTTTTCCAGTGTGTTTTTAATTACTCTGGTTAATACACCAGTTCCTGAACCAGAAACAAAATCGAAAATAATAACACTTAAATTGAACTTTCAAAAATCATTAGCATGTTTAAGTATTCTTCATAAGACCCTATTTTTCGAGTAAATGTCATAAATCTTAGATGCTTCCTTTAACAGAATCCTGTAATAAGTTTTCAATTATGTGTTTAAGTTTCACAGCCTCTAAGAATGTAACAGATTTGATACTTACATTGGAATCGTTTTCACAATACATATGAAACTATGATGAAAAATAGTCTTTTCACGAACAAAGAAATAAACTAGTTCCTATATGACAATGGTTTAGCAGAAAAACTCTGAGATAAACTTCGATTGATGTGGTCCATAAAAATTTCTAATATTTTACCAGAAATCGCGTTTGATGAACCAGCGCGATTGGTGGTAATTTATTGTGTTAGACTGTTTGACAACTGCTTTTGGTGGGTGCGTGTGGCAGCACCTCGGCAGAGAGGATCATAGTTTTGAAAAATATTACGAAGCGAGCCCGGACAAGGGTAAATGTAGTCAAGTGCACAATATCAGGATTACAGACGAAGTAAGCAATATCAGCACAGGTATGGGATGTGAAATTGCTAATTCTAGAAGACAAAATAAAGTAGCGTGTCAAAATATGTTGAAGGGAAACAGAAGGTATGTAAAAATAGTAAATGCTGCCAAGAGTACTTTAGTGTGTACATTGGCAGTTACGTTAAATTAAGAACATAATGGTCTCCACTCAGTGATGCAACATGAAACGAAACTGAATTCACTATTGTACTGTCCATGAACAGCTTGGAGCCATGAACAACGACAGGAAAAACATCAAAAATATTTTACTTTTACTTTTCAGGCATAAAAAGAAAATTTTTCAGTCTGCATGGTTCAACGTGTTCATGTTTAAAAGCTCGTTACCAGGTTCAGTCGAAACAAAAGGAAGGTTTTTCAATAAAATGATGTCATTTGGTTAATGGTTTGCAGTTATAAGACAAAAAAGATTGCACTAACCTGTTACATAAAATACAGCTTCCCAACCAAGTTCGTCAGCGATAACACCAGCAAGAGGCAAGGTAACACATGTACCGAAGCTAGATCCTGACATATGTACTGAAATAAGAGAGCTTCGTTCCGATGGAGGCGCCCATGTCGACCATGCTCCGTGCATGGTAGGGAAGGAAACGCCCTGGATTGTATTTGTCAGTTGTCTTCTCATTACAGGAATGAACTGAATTTTTAACTATTCATTTAACAACAAATAACCTACTGTAACATTTAGGGCAACATCTAATCTTGTCAACATAGATCGCTTCTGCTTCAACAGCAAACGTCTCATTATTATTAGTCTTGAGTTAAAATCAGTCCTGACCTTCAGCAATGACTTGAATTTTCTTGCCATCAAAAACTCTCAAGGCTGAACTGATGTTGATGCAACCGCTACATTTACTGCATTATTTGCACAAATGTTTCTTGATCATTCTAACGACTCCTCATCAGTGGCGGGTCCAGAGCATGCGTTTGGGGGACAGTAATATAAGGGGACGCCAAAAAGGTCTTCACTTGTTTAAATACCCCAAGTTCTCTGTGACAATCGTTGGGTATCACACAAAAGTGGTTATCTTTTATAAAACAAGAAAATGGCTATTTTTTGTCTAACTATGCGATCTTACAGGGAATCACCAGTTTGAAAGCGCCTTACATCATTAATTCACGAACATTTTGAAGCGGGTCTAAAAAGATGGGACCTCATTTTTCACAAGCCACACAGCCATCAAGAACACTGTTGCTTTCCCAAACAATCTCTTATATCTACAAAAGGTATTTAAAAGGGATACCTTTCAAAACAGACCTGTACATAACAGGCCACTCATAACAGACCCGTTCATAGCAGACAACGTTCATAACGGGTATGTTCTGAACGAGGTTTTGTTTCGGGTGGTATAGTACGAGCCAGGGCCGGCCTTCAGCCAATGCAACCGATGCTGCTCCATTGGGCCCCGCGCCTCTGGGGACCCCGCGCCATGGTGTTTGGGTAGATTAGTCATTTTACCAGGTACATCTTGCGCTTGAGAATTCAGTAGAAACGCCATATGAATTTCATTGTTAACAAAGAACGCTCTCGTCAGAATTAGCAAATTTCCTCTCGAACGTTAGCAAACGTGCTCAATTCTCGTCTTAGTGCTGTACTGCATATCTGCGCTCAACCACGATCGTAACGCGGTTGACTGAACACGATGACGTCATAAAATCACTGCTCAGAGGGGCCCCGCGCTCAGGTCTTGCATTGGGCCCCGCCCCTGCTAGGGCCGGCCCTGGTACGAGCAGGTCTGTTCTGAACGGGTACGATTTAAAAGATATTCCTTAAAGCATGCTGCGCTATAGTGTTTGACACTGTTTTGGGTATCAGTAGCGAGATCAGAAAAGAAGCAAGGTCTGAAACGTATTCCCGACCTACTTACAAGTAGAACTGCTCTTTTTACACTCACAAGCGACAAATCAACCTACTCAAACTGATAGTGACGTGACTTTTCCAGATCTTTCGGTCAAGGGAAAATCACAAAAAAGGATTGAAATACAATTATGGACGTTTAATTGATGGTCTGAGCCAAATTTCAAAACTGTCCTATTTCACGTTACTTCATTTAGCTGACTTTTTGATGCATCACTAGTTACCCGTTTCCTTTTTTGATGTGACAACTGGCAACCCTGAGTGTGCGCTAATACAGCCGCACAGTGACGTAGCCAGCCCAAAAATTTGGGAGGGGCCAAAAAGTTTGTGGAGGGGGTAAATGCTTGATTTTAGGCAAATAACACTATTTTTGATTCGGATACCGCCTCTTAAAGCACAACATGACTATATGTTCCGAAAATTTGGCCACGCCTATACAGCCGCACACCTGTGCTTGCAATACGTGCATCATTTCGAGCTTCGTCATTAATTGGCAGTTCAGGCGGATGGATCATAACGACTCCACAAGCACGCATCTGTTCTGTCTCCCCATTAGTTGTACATATGATAGCCACATAATGAACAACGAAAGTTTTCTCGCGTTGTTCAGCAAGTTTCAAACTGTCAACCATGGGTGTCCGCCATCCCAGCCACATACCTTCTGATCGACTGCTCCTATTCGACGAGACGTTCGCACAGCCTTGTATTTTTGCAGTTGTGAACCGACCTGTCGTGGCGTTGAGTGTATTTTACTTCACTGTTTACGCTGCCGAATGTTTTTGCAGTAATGAACTGCTCTGTGTTAGCGTTGAGTGCTGTGTTTTACTCCGGTCTCCTGACTTGGAGCGCTGACAATTTATGTTCACTGCAGTGACACATTGTAAAACCAGGAGTCAACAAATTTCCCAAAACGTTGGTTTGCAAACGTGAAATGACGTCATATTGTGACGTCGCAAACAACGTCTAGGCTATCCAGTAAAAATGGCCACCATGCCCCACTGCTCAATACTAGAATTTGGTACGGGGCAGGCCCGTAACCAGCTTGGCACACCAGGAGGGGCAAAGAGTTTTCCGAGAGGGGCACAAATTTTTTGAACTATTTCCAATAGTTTTAAACTGTGTCTAAGGCATTTTCCAGGGGGGAGGAAATTTTTCTAGGGGGGGCTTCGCCCCCCTGGTTGCGGCCCTGGTAGGGGGCATACAATCGAGTACTCGCCCCGGGCATCACCAGACCTCTGCACGCCACTCCCATGGTTCGACTGGGATTGCGCCCACGTTTTTACATCACGTAAATAGCTACCATAAGCGCATTTTTTTAGAATCATTGTATATGTATATCATTTAAAAAACTAACACTATGAATGATAAAAGCGCAAACTTCCCAGCTATTTATCATAATATCTTGAAACATGAGTGAAATTTATCCTTTAATTGACTTCTGCTAATTTGCCATCTTAATGCCTGCTTTAGTGCTTGTTGATTTGCTAGGTTACCAGCTACCACTCAGTTTATCCTATTATTGATCGCTATTTACCGCGTACATTCACACTATTTACTGCTTTACTTTAAATAGTAACGTTTTGTGCATTTTTCTGTGCAGGTTTTACGCTGTTTTATTGCGATGTCATACATTGTCATCTCCCGGTGTTTTCATTTACTCTTCTTTTCCTCCATTTTCACTGTCGCATGTACTGTTACTAATTTCCTACAGCGTGATGGTCGATTGGTCGGTTTTACGCTTTTTGTCATTGTACATCACACTGCTCATTGTTTATTGTTATTGGTAAATTGCATGTTATGTAGTTAAAACCATTGCCCTGTGGAAGGCTACTTGAATAGATGGGAGAATGTCGGCAAAATACTAAAAAAATAAGTTCGCAAAACAAATACTTTCACTAAATTTTGCAGTGGCACTCTTTGCGCTCCTGAGTAGGAGAAAGAAAGAAACACCCCACAAGCTCATGGCACTGCGTAGTGACATAACGAGCTAATTAACAGGTCATGTGATCGCTGATCGGCGTTCTAAACCTGCGCGATCAGCTCATTTTGCTCCTAACAAGTTATTCCGGAATATAGGATTCGATATTCTGGATTCGAAATAAAGATTCCGGAATATCCGGAACCTCTAAATGTTCCATAATGCACATCCCTACTGGCTACGCCACTGATCCATGGGCGTCCGCAGATATGTTTCCTGAAGGGGGCAATGTTGAAACTTTGCTTATCCTTTTCAGGTTGCTGTCGATGCAATGCAAATGGATGTTCACAAAACGATTTACCCTTTCTATCCCATTAGTCTGTGCTGGCTGAACCTCAATTCTCAATCTTTTGTATGAAATGTTTTCTACACTTCGGCTATCAGAAATGTTTTTTCTTTTCATAAACTGCCTAATATCCATTTTTTCGAGAACTTTCTACAAATATGTCATGATTTAAGAATAATATCAACGGCCAGAACAACATGAGCGGTGAAACAACAAGAAAGTTGAACACTCTCGCAAAACTGTTTTAAACAATGAGAAGTAGAACTATACTTTGACAAGACTATCGGACAACTTACCAAAGTTAGAACACCACGCAGGCTTAAAAAACTGAGCAGATGAATAACGAAAACCTCTCCACAGCAAATACAACTTTGCACTTAGTGCTCACTAAGAAGTCAGAACAAAACCTTAACAACAAAGACGTAGTATGGAGCATAGATTCTTGGATATACGGACCTGGGGACAATCATCAACGATTTCGCGTGCAAAAAATGCGGCGTTGTGAAACTTTTCGTAGCTGACGTTTTTCCAAAAAGCATGCATTGACAGAGTGATAGAGACCTGGGTCACTTCAATAAGTTCGTTACAAAGTATTCTTCGCATTCTAACGCCTTTGCAATTACCGCATAATGCGCTGACGGAACAAAGAATTGCGAAGTGCTTGTCGTGATCGTGAGGGTATCATTCTTAGATCAAACAGGAGTTCTTCTGAACGGGCGTTCACATTAGGCGTTCATATTCGCGTTCAAAATGCGTGGCGTTTATATTAGGAGTTCTGAAGTATTAGGAGTTCTTCTGAACTAATGAGAAAAGTAAGCGTTTGAAAAATACAATCTTGCTCTCTACTAGAAGAGAGAATTGAACGATTTTTTGGGATTTTCCACCATTATGAACTCTGGCAGGTTCTTCTATTGCACATTTCCTTTGCATGTGAACAAAGAGCAAGGGTAATGGCATGGATGGCACTTCAAGATGATGACATGAAAAGTGGTCGAGACCTATTTTGGAGAGATACATTTTATTCTCAACCTGTTTATCTCGAGACTTGCAACGCTTTTTTTTGACCTGAAAATTTATACACAAAATATCAAAACAAAACATGATTTGGAATACTTGTCGTTCAGCTGTAAACATAAATGTAGTTGTTTGTTAATAAATTGACCACCTGTGACAAAAAAGGATAAGCTTCCTTATGATCAGCCCTGTCCGAAGGGAAACCGAATAACAATCAATATTTTCCTGACGCACTTGAAATGGAACCAGTATCGGTGCCCATCAAAAAATTCACACTTTGAGTCTCGGTCACTTAGCTTCAGATCTCGAATACAACCAAAGCATTATTATGTTCTATCATTATGGAATTGCACGAAGTTAAAACTAAACAAAATTATAACAATTTGCGCGGAAAAAGAAGAAAAATAGCTTTGTATCTCTATACAAGAAAAACATGTTGTTTTGCTAATTAATTTCATATTATCATAAAAGGCAGAGCAAGTGTAATTATATTTACTTTTTCAGAAGTGACAAAAACATCCATGCACTTTTTTCCGTTACTGAAACAACCTGCTGTGGATGACTGTTTTCACCACCTATCACTCCTTTTAAGTGCTGGCAGCTGTGCAAGTAGAGACAAGAGGTAAAAGCACCGCCATCCAAAAAGAGAGTTTTGCGTTTTCACTTGTCTTCAAAAACCACAAGTTAATTTATTAATTCCCTAGTGAATTCCCAGTGGATTAATTAATTAATTAATTTGTGTTTTTGGCCATAACTTGCAAACAGAAACGCTAGAAGGCCAAACAAGCGCTCTAAAAATGCGGATTTTCGCTTAGGTTTTTAAAGAAAAAACAAATGAATTGTCCCTTGAAGTTTTTTTCTCAGGCTGCGATGACGTCATTCCGAAATGCCTTGACCCCAACCAATCATGACCTCATCCCAAAAAAAGTTCAAGCGCAAAAACTCCCGGATTTTTTAAATCGAAGTTATGAGGCTTTCTGCTGTTTTAAAAGTTTTGAACAGCTCTCTAGCTCTATCGATTGACGAGTTATGGCCTGGAAAATCCGAGCCGATATGTCGGTTTCTGCCATCCTTAAAAGGGTTTTAAACATCAATTACCCCTTGGAGTGCATTCAGGTTCATACATTCGTGCGACAAGGTTTGAGTACTTGCACCAGTCCATTTTGTAAAAAGAGCGCATTTAAAAAAACCTTCAACTGTGACCGAAGCAACTATGCTGAAAATCGCTACTAGGTATACGCGATCATGTGAACTGAGAAAATGCAGACATGTGCGCAGGTCCGTAACCAGGGGGCGATCAGTCCTAAGGGGGCTTTGCCCTCCCTAGAATATTTTTAGCCCCCCTGGAAAATTTGTTGGACATCGTTTAAAACTATTGGACATAGTTCAAATATTTTGGCCCCCTCTCCGAAAACTCTTCGTCTCTCTTGGTGTCCCAAGCTGGTTACGGGCCTGCTTGTGCATCTGTGATTGCTGGGGAATCGATGTAAGAGAAAGGGCCGTGTACACCTAAACATTGCTTCGTAATTTGGAAAACAAAGTCTTCCTGGTTTTAGTCGATCTTCGTATTACCTGCAAAAGTCCCAGCAAGATTCTCAAAGCAACAAAAAGTTCGAAGCTGGCCCGTGCGGCAACAGGCGTGCAAAGAGTGATGATGGATGACAGTAACATTGAAATTCCAAAAACCAGTTTGAAACCAACCCTCCTTGCAAGCCAAGCTCCAGGCACGTTGCTGACAATGTAACCGTAGAAGTAGCATCCCAGCACTAAACCTTGCTGTGTTGGGTCCCAAGCGAAAACTCCATTCTGCAAAAAGGACATTGCAATTAGTTTACTGTTTATTTTCGTTTATATCAACCGATTTACTGAACAGTTTTGAAAATGCTGGTTACAGGTGAAGCATTATGTATGAGTGAGATAACGAGTTTTATAACTTCGCATTGTGAACAGTCAAAGGATTTTTATTTCAATTCAACGCATATGTTTCCTTCATTAAAACCAAGAAGTCGGGTAGAAAAAAAATATAAGAATTACCCAGATCTTATTAATATGACTCTAGAGCGGTTCATAAGCTTTTTAACAAAGCAATACAAAAACCAAGTGCGAAACTCTCAAAGAGGGGCTCCATGGCTTCTCTGAAAAAGGGGCGCCCGAGTTGACCACCTCGTTTGCCTCTCCTCATATCCAACCCTGCGCACTTCTTCAACACTAAACGATTTCCGGTCATGATGTTAAGTTTTTTATATAAGAAAACAGGAAGAGGAGTCACTTATTTTGGTAGATTGCATGCAGGCAAATCGTTGAAAGAAACTTAAGAACGCATCGCAGCATCTCATTCATGACCTAAGGTGAACCATACAAGCAGGGGCGTAAGGAGGGGGCAAGGAGGACATAACCCCCGGGGCTCACTATGGGGGCGCCGAAAAGTCCCCAAAATGTCACAAGTGATCTTCAATATGGTACATTTGCTTCCGAAAGAACTCAGGTGCAAACATGGGGGGGGCGCCAGACTTGTTTCTTGCCCCGGGCGACATCTGGCCTCGATACGCTCCTGCATACAAGTTAGGCCAGTGGTTCTCAAAGTTTTTTTCATAATCCGCCCTTACGAACCCAAACACTGTCAATTCCTCCCTAACAAAAATACAAAATAGATAATTGCAAGCTTTTTTATATCGTCAGTCACAACAGTTTAAAGCAGCTTCGTTCTTGCGTACTGTAGATTTTACCTTCCAAACCAGGAGGGAACCCATTCACAATCACGGGCCACATGAATTGTGCATTATCGCTGGCGGGCCGCAAAAATCAAAGTTTCATTCTAAAATTCTACCATTATATAAATATGAGGAAGAGTGACTTCTCTTGCCTTACTATCTGAGTACCTGCCTATCATGGAGCTTCGTTTGACACGATGTTGTCCTCTAACTTGGGTAAAGAAAATTCTGATGCGGGCCATATCAAATGTTCACGCGGGCCGCAGGTTCCCACCCCTGTTCTAAACCAACCTCGTTGTGCAGTTTTGTATGTGTTGCATAAACAAATAATAAAAACATGTTTTTTCCACCCACAGCTTTTCCTCCCCAATTCCTCCTTGAAACAGATTTCCACTCAGGATTAAAAATTCCTCCCTTAGTGAGCCAAGTGGCACCCGTTTGAGAACCACTGAGTTAGGCAAACGAGTTGTATTGAGTGAAGAAAGGCACTTGTATTGATATTGACACGTCTAAAAAATGTACAGTTTCAATTTGCATCAGTACGACGTTGGCAAAATGTTGCTTTACAAATCCTCCATGAAGTTTGCTTTGTAGGCTATTTTTCGTTTCACAGGAGCAAAAGAATTAAAGCACCTTTAATGTTATGCTTTTATTTTATGAAGAATATTGATTGGACCCGTCTTCTCTGTCCACTTGATCTTTGCAACTTTTGGGGTCTATCTTTCGTCGCGGATTTTTATACAACTTTTTCAGCAGCAAAAATCCGTAGGCTGCGTAATGAATTATTAAGAGAAAGCCAGGGCTCCACAGCATGGGTGGCGGAGCCTTTTTCAAAGTGGGGGGGGGCACAAGTGCACGTCAAAAAAACTATAGAAAATTTTGTGATTTCAATTGGCAACTGTGACGTCGCAAGCACTGAAATATGACGTCATTACCTACACACCATATCAACGTCTAAATTACACTATTTTAAACAAAATCACACCACTATGCAAACGTATCGGTGAACCACCTGAAATTCAAATAGGCTGTTACAGGGACGACTCCAGGTTAACAGCGTCACTCGGGCTCATCATGCGGTTTATTCTGACAGAATAAAACCATTCGACGCTTGCGTCACTGAAATTTCCATTTGCTTTCATTCTGGCTGGCATTGCCGTTGCGCTGTGACGTTAGTTACGTAACAGTAAATGACAAAGCTCTCATGACAACTTCTCCATTGATGAGTAACGTACGTCACAGTCCTCTGCTTACTAGGCTCATTCATATTAACCCGAGTTGCTGGACAATTTGTCGTTTGTTTGAAATTATTTTCGAAATAGGAACTGTTCACTGGATTGGACTTCAAATCCAATGTTATATACAAATCCATTATTAAAAAATACTTAATTGCAGTGGCGTACCCAGAAAATTTTCATGGGGGGTTTCAAAGTGCCAAAATTTTTCTTTGCACTAAAATCGAAAGTATGATAAGAAAAAATATAAAACAAGCAGCAATACAATACGTCAACG
>JGI24021J15306_10000926_pt1 | contig 26292 bp, 16 predicted proteins | sample Ectturendosymbi1_FD_15306 | JGI IMG/M metagenome (IMG submission 15306) | reverse complement strand
GTGACGTAAACACATTGTTGCTTAACAATACTTATACTAGTCTCACTTGGTGTTACATGGACAACTCCAATTGTATTGCATTGATACAGAAGAGGAAATATTATAAAGCTGCCAACTAGCTTCTTTTAATCAAAAGTAGTCCTTTTATTCAAGAAATCAAGTGTGAGTACCTTCATGCTGTGCATACACTGCATCGAGTCTTCATTTTATCTGGGTAGTTGTAACATTTATATTCCGCTTGCCTGCATTACCAGCTTAACCTATACTATACTTAGGTTTGTTCGGCTATAGCTTCAGTTGCAGGTTAATGTTTGTTTTACGTAACGGTGTAATAGACCTGTGCTAGACATTCTAACCAAAAAGTTGTAATAAGGTATACGCAGGGGTCTCCAAACATTTTTGTCCGAGGACCGCATAAGCTGTTACACAATAGTTGGAGGGCCGAGCATAAATTCCGGTCCAAAATAATAGAATGTCAAAACATGAATGTTGTTTAAGAATATAATACATTTATTAAAAAGAATGATGAAATTGCTTCTTTAATATTGGCATAGTGTGAAAATCAGGTTTGTGATGGGATGTACCTAATACTAACAAAAACCTCAGGTTGTGGCAACAGATCAGTTAAAGTTAGGTCAGCCTGCAACGCAGTAATACTTAGCCAACTGACAATCACGTGGCTGTCTTACGTAATGTCAGTGTTTTGGGATATGTTGCATTCTACCAAATCAACAAATTTTTTGCAAATGTATTCTTTTTCGTTAGTCATAAACCGTCTTTGCGGCCGGATGAAATGGCTTCGCGGGCCGGACTAGGCCTGCGGGCAGTGTTCCCTCTTAGGTGCGCAGCTGCGCAGCACCACCAGACAATTTGCGCAGTACTATCTCATTCTCGCGCACTTCCAACATACTCAATTTAATACGGTGTATATATATCGCATAGCTCTTTTATAGCTGGGAACGCTTCACTGTGTGTCTGCATGGTTGCGCAGTTGCATGCGCTTAGTGCGCAACAAAACAAACATTTGCCTAGTGTAGAATTTTCTTAGAAGGATCAGTGGCTGCGGGTCGTAGTTTAAAGACTCTTAGGAATACTAATGCATTTGTTGAACATTTTTGTTTATTTCTCAATTCATATTTTTAAATTATTATGTTCGCGAAACATAGGTTGATAAATTACACATGGTTTTTCGTCAAATAATTAGCGTTTTCGTTCGGCGTTCTGAGTTTTTAACGCCCAATGCCGTGAGTACAAAACTGGCCGAGACGATCTACCCGTGGGATTTTGATTTTGACGGACCACACCAGCCGGAATTAACGCGTTTGCTGAAGCAGTGATCGCTGCATCACGACTGTACTAGTGCGATCTGGTTTTTACCAAATACCGCAGGGTTGGAAATGAGCCAACAAAACACCGCCACGAAACAAATTTAGCGAGCGCAAAGAGCAACGTGACTTACGCTACCAATTTAAAATTTCAACTGCAAGACAGCATAAATTATTTCGTAACTACAGGCACAAAAGAAATTCACAATATTTTTACCAGACAGAGCATTGTTGACCATCGGTTCCTGCTGTTTTGGCGCAGACGGATGCGACTCTAAGCTGGTTGCAACTCACTACGTCAAAGGGGCGCAGTGTTTCAACTCGATTTTCATTGGCTGATTCGTGTGTAGGTTGTCACGGTTGACGCAAACATTGTTTTTCACATCGCAGGGTTACTGGAGGGCATGTGTCGTGGATCTACCGCGAGGTGATCGCCGAGTTTATTTCACTTCGTTAGTTGGGAGACCTACGTCTAAATCGCGATTGTTGAAAAATCCGTGTAATGAGCATGTACTCTCAAATGCATAAATTGGGACGAGCTTTGTGCTGTGGAAACAGAGTGCTACAAAATAATCGTAAGTATCAAGTCTTTTTGCTGAACAGCTCCAGATCTTTGGAAGGCGTATTATGGAGCTAATCTATTTTCACAAATTTGCCAACTGTCGAGCTTAAGCCTTAACACCTCTGATTTGTAATTCATTTTAATGTAAACAAGCAATTAGGTTCTAAGTAGAAAAATACCATTTAAAAAAAATATTAATTATTTGCCCGAAGTTTCATTATTTTCATTTTTTGTTTTGCCGCCACTAGCAAACCCCATAGAGAGTTGTCTTTAATGTGTCTTCTAGCACTACAGCAGGTCTAGGCGTACCGTCACTATTGTTACCAACCGTGAGATGCGTCTACCCCAATTTTGATGATCAAGAACAACCGTGTCAAGACCCCCAACCGTGCCTTGTCAGATGTACCTTGATCTTTGCAGAGAGGTCTTAGCTACTCGCGGAATTTTTCAAAACTTTGTAGCGATATCGTTAACACCACTGCGCAAACAGAAGTTGGTTTTGCAGTGTAAATGAAGTTTTGATGTCAAAAAACTTCTCAAACAGAGCAAAAAAAAACTTTTTTGCCATGCCTGCAAAGACAAGATCGCAGGTGCTTTTCCATGTTTGATATATGTGTTGCCGTATCATTGTTTGGATTTGAATGTCTCATTACGGTCTCATGTTAATTGTAATAGTTTTTGAAACTGAAGACCAAATTTAAGACCCATACCAGAGATCCGCGCTGCACAAGATACTTCATGGTGCAAATGTGCTGAGTAAGGCTATAGGGTGTGCAGAACGGGTCCCACAAACACACGATTACCAGGCGTGGCGATGAAAAGCAAATCTCAGAGCGGGTTAGTGATAACAGATTTATAGAATGTAAATAGAACACGTTTACATCATAATACAGTCTAATTTCACGAAGCTTGTAGGGCCCGACCCACAAACAACCGCGTCCAATTTTAAGACATTGCCGAAGTTACGTTCGTTGTGATGTAAAAGTTTTTCCCCGAAAACCTGCGGCTAAAATCAAAGGTTTACCTCGAAAGGTCATCTTAGCTTGAAAGGTGAAGGGCCAAACCAGCTGCTGCCGAACACTAAGTTCATCTCGGGTCGCGAGAAGCGCAAAAGGCGAAAGGCGCTGAAGATGGGATGACAGCTCTTGTTTGGGTGTTTGTTGGGTAGAGTTTTGACTTAAAGCTGATTTGGTTTTGCTTTGAGAAGTGGATAGAATTTATTCAGGTAGGGCGCGGACTCTGCGCTGCTAAGCTGATGCAGTGAAAACTGTTGTTAAATGTAAGTCTGATTTGGTTGGGATCAGGCTGTCGGTTAAATTGCAAAACAACAAACTCCTTTCTTCTTCCACAAAACACTGCGCAATTTATGACATCAGTGGACCCAAAAAGCATCAGCTTCACTCGGTTGTGCCCGATGCAGAGCTATATCACTGGGTAGTGCTTTGAGATCAAATGAACGTTTAGGTTTCGATAAGCATCGCATTTCGCACCAATTTCGTTTTTATCCCGACCGTTAAAACTTGATAATCGCAATGTAGCTTAACTCCTTTTCTGTTGAATTTAAACAGCGCACCTTATTGACGTACGTTCGACGAAACCCACTCATGCAGAGACAAGGCCAGGACCACACGGCCATGTAGGAACCCGTTAAATTATTGATTCGACGCATGCTGTAAACCTTACTTAGTGCTAACGAGTTGCTGACGGTTGCGTAAATCTGAAATAACATTATGCGTTTGCCACATGAATGGCCAACACTCTCCAAACCGGTTAAGCTGCCTGTGCATGGCAAGTGAGAACACAACAGCGTAATGCCTTGAATGTGATGTGTGTTGCATTGCAACGTTCAAACGCCACCACACTTTGATTTCCTGAACTTTCATGTTGATGTGCAACATGTGCATAGGAAGGAAAATGTTCACCTAACCGCTCGTCAAGATTTCGAAGTAGCTGAACAAGCTTTCATTTACGGAATGTTTTTGTCAAGGATACCTGCGCGCTAAACCGCTGGTTTGTTATGAAAATTCGTGTCTCCTTCAGATCAAGTGGAGATCTGCAATTCCGCGCGACCACAGGAAGTGTTACATTAACAAGAAAGACAGACCAAATGGTGCTACTAAGGCCTATTCAGCTTATTCAGATGTACTGCGCTGTATAGTGCATCGGTGCAGTGGAAAGTTCCAAAGTTTAACATCTCAAACTGTTCCAGATTTGTTGACAGCTGCACACTCTGTGTAGGTTCTTCAACCTTCGAACTGCATTAGATATAGTCACCTTTATGCAGGACCTTGACGAGATCAGTGAAAGGTTCACCATTGTTGTTTATAACCTGTATGCGTTGTTTGTTCAGATGTGCAATGCCAACACACTCAGCCAACCAGCTTGCACAGTGAAGAATACCCGCAGCCGGTGGTCAACACTCCTGTACCTGGACCAAATACAAAGGTATTAAGGTTAAAACTAATATTTGTTCAGAAAAAGAGACCCAGAAAGTCTTGCAACAGTTTTTAACTTTTTGAAGCAAGACTGCAAACATGTTACGGTGCCAAGCCAACCAGTTATGTTTTCGAAGGCAGAAGGGTAACGTGTTTTCGCTTTTAAGAGTATCGTATTTTTTATTCAGCCTTTTCAAATCAGAAAACGCTGAACACATTTTGATTAGCGTTTGTTGTCTTTGGGCGCCGTCGTGCGTGTGCTGGCTGCATTCCGAACCGGGTACCGCCAGCTGCCGCACCACAGGCCAAAAAAACCTGCATTGGAAATGAGCAATCAGTGCGGCATTGGTGCAATGCAGGAAACGCCATGTTTTTGTTTTCTACCACTCGATTCTAAACAAGTGAAATGAAACCTGAAATTGTAGAAATTCCGTCGTGGCGCTACAAGACCATTGTAGTCATAAAGCGCCAACAACAAACCACCACATCAAACAAACAAACACTCGATTCTGTGTTGGCTTGATGCAGAGTTCAAAACATCCAGTTCCAACACATCACACAAGCGTAGGCTTGACTCCGTCGGAACTGACGTCACAGTTTCTGGTTCTGTTTTCTCTGAAGCCTTAACGCATGGGTGTCCTGAAGTGGTTTGTTGACGTAAACATTGTTCAGAGAGTGGATATTCTCCTTACTCTCTCTCCTAAGTTCAAACATCTTCACCAGTCGGTGGGCGCTTGAGTGCAACAAAACGTCAGTGCAGTGATACACAAGTGTCCGTCTTGATACATTTGGACGAAACCCCGTTTGCACTCCTTTAAGTTGGTTGTTTTTCGGCTGTGTCGCATATGCATTCAAAATAGCGCTCCGATTGCTTTGTCTGGTTTGCAAGTTTCCATCTTTCGCTACCGTTTTTGGTCAAAACACGAGCCGTCATATGAAGTTGCAAAAATTAAGATACAATAAGCTTGATATCAAATTCCAACTGCAGCAACTTCAGGTTACAGTCTGTCGCAGATGTTTTAAATGTGTTTAAATTTTGACAAAGAAACTGCAAAATAACAATGTCGAATCATGAACTTTGTGAATGCATTTATGGCCCGCTCGCAGCTGGTTGCATAGTTCACCTTACTATCGTCTTGTTTAAGTTCGTTTTATTTTATGTGGTCATAGTGTTTTCGGCGTTGGCACCTTCGGCCGTCCAGAACATTTCCATCCACAAAGACGGTCGATACTAGTTAAAATCGCGCTTTCGTCCCACTGGTGAAGAATACGTATTGAACCCACGTATCCTTTGTGATTTCCATATGCATAACCTTTTGCCACATGGGGATAAGCCCGCCCTGCGAAGGTCCGGTTTGCAATGAAATTCGTCCTCTTCATCATTGCAGACCTGACGGAAAAATCGACCAGATCAATATAACGGCGAATATGCGATGTTCATTTGTCGGCCAAGACGTGTTTCAAAGACGCATATTACATTATCATTTCGCCAGTGGCAGAAGGATCGATTGCCTGCACTGTCGTACTGCTTATATACAGTAGAAAGAAGTCTAACCGCGGAACGATGTCCTGTTGCTGTAATCTAACGATTTTGTCTAGACACGAGACCACTGTGCTGTATCACTGTTGCCTGACTCATCAAAAGAGAACACAAGGGTAACTTTACACGGTTCGTTTCGGCGGCAAATCATGAACATTGCTGCTAAATGGGTTAAACAAATTCTGAAGAGTCGACATTGCAAATGATGCACTGAAATCTATGCAAAAGCTGTTTTGTTAAGCACAATCGATGTACTTTGTTTACATAAATGAAAACTTGATAAACTGGTTTTGTTTGGCTCGACCGCATAAACTTAGCTGGATATGGTAACATCGGTTACGGTTAGTATCTTTTTTTGAATGTATGAAGATTTTTGCCAACACGATTTTACTTCTTCCTAGTTGCCTGAGGATGGTATGTTTCATTCATACGTTAAGGCCATCTTCTGCATATGCACGAGGAGTTATGACATTTTAATGAAACTGCGTAATCCAGTCTCACCAACAGCCTTTTCTGTCTGAGCTTTCAATTCTTACTGCATACATGGAAGGCCGCAAGGCTTAAGCTTCTCTGGTGTGCTGACGACGTAACAATCCTAGCAGGTTTCAAAATTTTGTCTCACTTCAACGTTCTTTCTGAAATTTTTTGAGAGCTTCCTAAAGAACGTTATGAAAATTCAGTCACCAAAACGTTTTTGCCGAAGAAGACAATAATACATGTCTCTTTCCGGCTTGTTTGGACTGCTGGCACAACGTATTGGCACTACACGGCCAAAGCTACGAGTTCGAACGTTCGTTGTCAACGAGTGGATGATACTATCATGTGCGGTGAAAGTTTTTTTTAATGAGAGGTAAAGAAAGTTGCGACAACAGCATTTGTCAAGATTCAACCGCGCACGTGGTTTCTTCTCTTCCAACAGCAGGTCAAGCTTCTGTGCTCTTGTTTCAAAAACGTCTGTAGCATGACTTGTTAACACACGATGCTTCCGCTCACAATACGGGAAGGAAGCGACGTCATTCCTTCAGGTACAGCAGTTAGTAAACCAGCCATGCTAATCCAAACCGTTCTTAACAGCTGCCGGTGAGTGCAGCTTGTTTGAATAGCAAATTATTTAAGTTTCGTTGTTTCCAAACTTACCATTGCTTGCAGTAGTCGATTTTAACACAACTTTAAGTCTGTTGCGCAAACTAGTAAAAGTAAAATCTGCCATTCTTGGGCGCACAGCTGCCTGTTCAGAAGAATGCAGGGTTCGCCCATGCCAATATGACCAAGCAATATTTTCACACGCGCTCAATCGTTATGAGATTTGCAATATTTTTACACGCGCTCAATCGTTAGGAGATATGCAATATTTTCACACGCGCTCAGTCGTTATGAGATTTGCAATATTTTTACACGCGCTCAATCGTTATGAGGTTTGCAATATTTTCACAAGCGCTTAATCGATATGAGATTTTCACTCGCGCTAGTTATGAGATTTGCAATATTTGTTCAAGCGTTCATTCTTCTGGGAATCTAAATAGTCAGCAACCGCTGAGTTGCTTGAACTGCCTGCATGCACACCGAACTATATAGCAAAGAACTTTCTGTGCGTTTGCGATCCTCTGTAAGTTTGCACAATTGTAGTTTGAAACTGAAGTCGGTACCAACGTCTTTTCGTGCGTTGACGCCGAAAAAGTGTTTGCAAGTAGTCCCAAACACGGGTTTGGAAGCTTTGAAGTTGGCGTGATGGAATTGCATTTCCTGAATATATGATTGCGCTGACACCTGCAAACTGACATCGTCGACTGTGCCACGAAGCTCAGACTTTTTCGCAAAAACGTAATTAACGAACGTGCTTCGTTCCCATTTCGACTTGTTGTGAGGTCAGTGTTTGTCTAAAGTTGGGTGAAAAAATTGGAAATTGTTAGGAGGCAAAGTTTTCTCAAGTGACAACAATCAAGCACGCTGGATGGGGATGCATTTTGGGCAACAGTTTGTCTTTCTTTTATGTTATTTGGGTTCTGTTCAAGGAAAGGTTGAAGAACCTGGTATGTTATCTGTGTGATGTTACTTCTTGCAGCTCACCACAACGATGCAGGGCCAGCAACAAACACTGAAATGTAATTTAATGTAGTGCATGGGATGTTTTGACGTTAGAAGGAAACCAGTGTAGCGCAATGGAAGCGTTAAAACAAAAAACCCAACCAACTGCATATTTTTGTATGTCCTATAAACTGTTGCAAGCTTTAATCGCTGCTCTGTTTCGCTTATGAAAGGTGCCCTGTTTTACAGAATATTTTGTTTTTCAGAAACTAATTGAGGAAACCAACAAAATTCAGGTAAAATTTGTTTCTGCTTATTTGAAAACCGCAAAATTTCTTTTGAAAAGCTTACCTTCATTTGTAAAAGATTGCAGTGAAAAAATTGTTAATAAAGTAGGCTGGTATGCTACGATCAGATTTTACAAAATGCCGCATTTGGTTTTCGAATAGATGTTGCAAACTAGCGATTCATTATGTTATATAGTTAGTTTTTTTATCATTGGAAATAGAAGCAGTGTAAAAATATGCTGGTACCAGTATGTTGCATTCTCAGACAAGCATTGGCTGATGGTATATCCACTCAGTTGCCATATGAAAATGCACTGCTGTTGCCAAAATCAGTGGTGATTGTTGATTCATGCATTTGTGTGACTCAAATCACGAAATAACAATAGGAAAAAGAGCAACATCAAAGAGCAGGGATTAATTGCATAAAAATATGAATCAAATGCATTAATTTACAGTTCTAACATTAGTGTTATGCGTCGGATGAACCCTGCAATGAGCAAATGTTTTTCAGAATACAGGCGCCGTCTCCTTATTTTGCGATTTTGAAAAAAGCTACGGCAACTATTTGGTGGACGCAGATGACAACATCTTCCTCGACTGCTTTCAGCAAATTTCCTCCTTACCATTCGGTAAGTTGCTGGGACCTCGAACGAAAGTTCCGAACTCTTACAATTCAACCTTGCTATTGATTTGTGAACAGTAAACGCCTTTGCGGACGTCTGCGAACCTAGGCGCGACTTGACTGAATTTGACGGGTTTTGAAACAACACAGAGTCAAACGAGCCCCGCGTCCCATGCAGATGATGACCTCGTCAACGCTTCATTGAACACGAAGGACCTCCACAGCAATCTGTCTCCGTTAAGCGACGTCACCATCCAGTGCGAAATAGGAATCTAACAGTAACTACGTTTCGTTCCTTATGCTTTCAGTCGAACGTGGAACAGCGCCTTGCGGCGCTCCCTTGCGGAAGATCAGCACGGTTGACGCAGGTTTTCTTGGCCGTTTTGACGTCTCAGTCGTCAGATTGGCGCAAGATTTCACGCTGTCGTTGACGCAAAGCCGCATTTGTCGTCGCGAAAATGCGCGTTTTTAACAACGTTACCGACAAACACGATGTAGCGTTTGGTTCGCTAAACGTGGTTTGCTTGTCAATCTATTCATCGCCATCACTGCTTAAATGCACAAAAGGCAAACGTCAAAGATAAAGCACTAACATTAGTAAAGCAAAACAAAGCTTTTTTTAGAAAAAACGCTTTTTTAATTGCCTGCGTTGGTTCTTTTGTCAGCCGTGTGTGTAGGTGGACCAATGCTACAAAAAACGTTGCAAAAATGGTTTAATACAAATTAATGTGTATGAAATGCATTTGATAACCTTTAGTTTTTTTAACATATGTAAATCTCTTTGTGTGTTTTTTCCAGGGTACAACCATCCAAAACTTTTGGAGCTATGCAGAGACGCTTATGCTCAGGTAATTGAAACGCTGACTGACGGTTGCACAAGAGATCATTTATTATTTGTTCATATTTGAAGTGGAATCCATTTCGTAAGGGATGGAATCAGAAACTGGCAAGTAATAAATTGATTTACAACCAAAATTTGGTTTAGATCAAAGGTTTTCAGCTTTGGTCACAGGCGACAGATCACACATCAAAAAACGGATACTTTAAAATAAGACGTTTACGTCAAAAACAGAACTTTAGTGACAAAGATGTTTCCAAAGCAATTTATGGCTATCCTAAAGGAGTTAATGGCAAATACAGTATATATCTCAAACTGAAAAAAACTGGCAAAAAGTATCTCGCGATGAATTGCTATTGTTCATTAAACACCAGTAAAAAAGGATTCCCAGAAACTATTAATATTTCTCGGAGTCTACAGGACAGGAATTACTGTTTTCAAGTTGACTTTAAAATTTGTTTTTGTCAGGGTTAAATATTACTGCTTTGAATATGAAGTGATTACACAAGTGTCTGTCTTTGGGGTTAGGACTGTGACTTAGGATTATCGACCGTGGAGGGGGAAACATGGTGATGTACTAAAGAAATAATAATACTCTTCATCCCCTAACTTAACCTGTGCAAGGATGTTCCTACAAACACAAGGTCAGAGTGATTTTTTTGAAGATAAATGTACTTAAAAGCTGTCAAACCAGAAAGCGCGTGCAGTGAAGCGTCATCAACCGCCTACGGCATTCAACAGCATGTGAACGAAAGCAGGAATAACAAAGGTGTATAAAGCATATACTGTATGTGCTAATAACTACCGGTTATTGCATTGTGAGGTGCTACCTTCTTCATCCTACATCATCCCCAACATCTTTGAATCGTTTGTACAAAAGTAGTGCTTTTGTTCAGATTCGAATCAAAAACCTAAACGTCTGTCTGAAAATATTTTTGATAAACAGGTCTTTCTTGAGTTTTTTTTCTGAAGGTTTTGCAAACGAAAAGGGAACGATCAAGACCTAAATGTTATTTGGGGTCGTGTTTATTAAGCTTTCCTATAAAAACGAAAAGTTTAGTTTTGGACTGTTCTCTTCAAGGGTGTTCTTCGAATTTTACGCAATGAAAACTAAAGTTAATAAGTTTTGCCGGATATAAAAGTTGCAAATCCATCTCGGTTTCTTTCCTCGATAACTTCAATAGGAAAAGTGCTTTCGGCATGATTTTTATAGCAATAAACTTCAAGCAACAAAATTTTGCCTCAAAAACTTGTTTTTTCCTGACGCCATGAAGCAGACCGCCCATTGCGTTTTACTGTTCAGTCGACAATCATCAACCGACCAGCTCTCGGAACCTTCCCTTCGAAAGACTTCCCGCAGCTTCTCAAAAACTCCCTCCTCAAAGTCGCTCCTCCCGGCTTCGATCAAGTGGTGACCATGGCGTGCGGAACGTGCTCAAACGAAAACGCTTACAAGACTGCATTCTTCACCTACATGAAGAAAAAGCGCGGCTGCGAGCTCCCCCCCCCACATGACATCGCATACGAGACGTGCATGAAGAATCAGGTAATGGCGTGCTCATGTACGCCAAGAGCTTCCGCTTTAATACCTCGGCTAAACGTGCTTAAAAACATCTTTTGTGCCTAAAACAGCGCAAAACAGCTGTTTTTGTTGAAATGCAAACATGTTTTCTGAGAAAACTATAATGTCTGTTTTTGTCATGAAGGTATAATTGTTTAAATTGTTCACGCCGCTCATACAGTGGTCTGCTTTGCGAGACAAAAAATTTAGAAAGCCCTATTCAATAACTTTTTCAGAAAGTCTACGCTTAAATGAGCTGAACTGTAAATAGCTTTCAGTGCGTGCGAAAGACACACTAGAACATTTTTTCCCATGAGACGATTGTTGAACGTTGCATCTTTACGATAGAAACCATGCTTAGATCTTTCAGGTCTTGTGTATCCGTTTGGTTTTCGTGATTAGCACTGTCTTTCAGTTTTCTTTGCAAAAGCAGTGCGTTTGAGCCGCGAAATATTGGTTTGCTGCGTTTGAAGCAGAATTTTCAAACTGAGAACTTTTTAACGCCTTGTGTTTTTATTCTACCCTGTAAGCTGGTTCCTTTACAGGCACCAGGATCGCCGAATCTCTCGATTCTATCTTTTGAGGGCGCATTCCACGGACGAACCATAGGAGCGCTTTCGACGACGCACAGCAAGCCGATCCACAAGCTGGACGTGCCGAGTTTTGACTGGCCAATTGCTCCCTTCCCCCAACTCAAGTACCCCTTGGAGGATTTTCCAACCGCCAATGCCAACGAAGAGGTGACGCGCATTTAACACATCGCTTGTTTTTGCTGCGGTCTGTTTGTGTTTTTCCAATTTTAATTTTATTTTTCGCCGCCACCTCACACGTTCTAGATTTGAAATGTACATTTCCGTTGTTGTTCTGTTGTGAGCGGCGGTTAGTCTTAAATTACGCTTTTCCGGAGCTTTTCCCTGACGATGACCGGTGTAAAATTATACCTTTCCAAGATACGCGCTTGCCACGAAGTCTTTTCAAAACCAAACTCTGGTAGAAGAGGTTACTTAGATATATATCACCAACTACTCAAGAAAATGATGTGCGAAAAATTACGGCTGCACGCTGCGTCATGGGGTGAGAAAGTAGTTCAAGCATCTGTCACACGGTCTTCAGCTTCTATTTTTTCGATAAGTAGCTCTCCTGAACAAAATGTACTTCTCGATCTAAAGCACTCTTAAATTAATGCGGTAATATTTGTCTGGTAGTTGGGAGAAAACTGTTGCGGTGAAGAACTCGACGCTTGTTAGAAGAGCTTCTGACACATACTTGTTAGAACCACGATTTTTTACGTCTACCCAGGGTTCCCACGTACTCGCGCTCATCAGGTACTCGCGCTCGTCAGGCAAAAACGTCTGCAAAACATCTTGATGATCACTGAAGATAGGGACGAATCTTGGGAAGCCCCGAAAATAAAAAATCTTGCTTCCACGGATCGTATGTAAATTTGGCGATGTGCTTCTTTTAAGAGATGTCAACTCTATATTTCTATAACTATTATCTTGTAAGCAACGTTCGCCAGTGATTATTTGAACAAGAACCTATGGCCCTATCAAGGTTTCGCAGCTTCAAAGCGTAATGTGAATTGCAGACGTCTATTTAAAGGTCGCTGTTAGCCTGTAACGAGTGTTGCATCATATCTGTTTCCCTCGTACAGGCTTACTGCCTCGAGGTCACCGAAGACTTGATAGAGAAGTGGGAGAGCAAAGGCCCGGTGGCCGGAATGATCGTTGAGCCGATACAGGCTGAAGGAGGAGACTTCCACGCGAGCGAGGACTATTTCCGAAAGTTGAGGAAGATTGCCGAGAAAGTGAGAACTGAAAAACACAGTGCGTTTTCTTGGAAAGATCAAATACCTACATGATGAACATAAACAGAGAAATTGAAAGCGATATGCAGAAAATGTTAGGCGTTGGCAAGGTATGCCTTGCTACGGCAGCGTCCGTGTTCCTTCATTGTCAAAACATATAGTGGCCTAATAATTGCTTGATAGTGTGTTACGAAATTGCTTGTTGCATTTCAAAACGTTGTGCAGTGATTCAGCGCACGCCTCTCTCGCAAAAAATTTTTGAATATCTCCGTCTCGTGAGACCAGTCGGTTGTGACGTCATTATGGCGAAAAAATGCTTGAGAACGAGATTAGGTGTGGTTTATTACCTTTCATATGCTTCTCGTTTCCTGTTAAACTTTAGTTTTTAAATAATATATACCGACGCTTGCAGAGAGACATCACCTTCATTTGTGATGAAGTCCAGACTGGGATGGCGGTGTCTGGCCGCTGGTGGGCGCACGAGCACTGGGAGTTGGAAAACCCCCCTGACATCGTTACTTTCGCCAAGAAGATGTTTACTGGTGGTTACTACTTTTCAAAGGCATCCAGATGGGACCACGTGAGAGTTTAAGTTGTATCCTTAAGTCAAGCTTGCTTCTCACAATCACTGTGGAAGAACAAATGTTTGTCATCATTTGTGCTTCTATACCAGTGCTACAGGGAATGTGTCAAACTTTAATGCAGCATTCAAACCATTGAGTACAGCATCGCATTTCCATGCTCGATTACTTTCTTAAGGCAGAATTTAAATTTAAGTATTCGTTTGTTCATTCCTGATATTTTCTCGCTCATAGCGGCTAAAATATAAGCTGAAATAGCTCGTTTGCTGTTGCTTCAATTTCCTGCATTCAATGTACAAGGTACTCCGTAGATAATTTGCCAAAATAATTTGATTCAGTAAACGCATTTCCTCCAACGATGGAGCTTGCTTCATGTGGAGGTTATCAACTTTGTTGGTTTCTCTGCTATTCCTGCAACGCAAGCATTATTCCAACATATGAATTTGCCTTAAATTGCTTTTGTCTTAAAATATCCGTCCTGATAAAGGCAAAAGTAACTTTGTGTAAACATAAGAACAGTGCAAAGTAAAAGCACTTCACAATTATGCTTCCGGACACGGTTTTCAGGGTTATCGCATTTACAACACCTGGATGGGCGATCCCATCAAGATGCTGCTCTTGAAGAAGACGATCGAGCTCGTGCAGGAAGATGATCTCGTGAGGAAGGCTGCTGAGACTGGTCGGTACTTCATGAAAGGACTGCGCGAACTCGAGAAAGTCTACGAAGGTACACTGAATGCCTCCCGCGGCAAAGGTTTATTCTGCGCTGTGGACGTAAACGGCGGTGGGCTCAGAGACAAGGTCAACAAACATTTACTGCAGCAAGGTAAGCATGGAGTCGATTTGCACTTGATGTTGGCGTGAGACTGAATGTGAATGAAAAACCAACTCGTACGATTTGCCATCCGTGAGTTTTTGGACATATTTTGTTGCGGTTAGAATTGCGGTTTCACGTGTTTCCATTTCAAAATTATTAGAATCGAAATTTCGCGTGTTTCCAGTTCGAAATACTAGTATTGTATTTGCACGTTTTTCCACTTCGAAATTAGCAAAATTGCAGTTTTCCGTGTTTCCCGTTCTAAATAATTATTATAGTAAGAAGTTTCACGTGTTTCCAGTTCAAAATTGATTTTGTCTTGACACCACAAACAAAATGTTGCAGTCCACATTGTTGTTCTGTACAGTAGTTGCTGACGATGCAAATGATTCACCATCGTAACCGTAATTTCGAGTTGAACGCGTAGACATTTCCTAGTCGTGTCAGCTGTTTTAGTCATTTTTCACCTTCAGACGCGTCACTGATGTAAGTATTTAAAATTCGAAACCATCGCAAACCAAAACACGTTGCTAAATCAGTTGTTGCCAACATCGAAATCTCAACTTGCATGTTTGTGTTGAGAAGTTTCGAGACCAAATTTTGCAAAATACTCTGCGTTGAACCGTGGGCGTCGGAAGGATTTTTTTCAGGGGAAAGGGATTAGGGGATTTTTTCAAAATTTTTCTAGGGGGGGGCAAAAGTGGCAAAATTTGGTTTTGCCCTCTCGAAACTAAGAAAATAACCTTTTCTGCTGAAAATTTCAAAATCCAGGGGGTCCTTGCCCCCCCTCCCTTCCGACGACCATGCGTTGAACTTAATCTTGAATTCATGTTTTGACATTGACTGTCAGTGCGCAGAAAAGCAAGATTTTTTACGTGTACTTCCAAATTAAACTTTGGTCAGTGGTTACTCTCTCGCTTTCAACTGCGACAAGCCAATTCAGGCAATCACTATTGCTTTTTCCAGGCATTCTGATTGGCGTCTGTGGCGAAAAATCGATCCGATTTCGGCCGTGCCTCCTATTCCGTACAGGCCATGCGGACATCCTCTTGGATCGCCTGGACAAAGCACTTTTCAACGTCACCCGCTTGTAATTGCGATGCTCCGGTTGTTTTCGCAAAGCTTTGTCGAAACTTGAATACAGGACGTCGTCGGTCGACTTTTTATCATTCCGCAGCCTTTCGTTGCAAATCCGACATTTTTCTCAATTTTGAGCTTGCAATCTTGTTGCGTTGCTTCGTGCGCTACCGAACGTTTTTTGCGAATGTTGTTTTAACGAAATCGTCTTTCCGTTTATTACCAAGCTTTGCACTACATCAGATGCTTTGTCTGCGATCATATCGTTTAACACAGGGCCTCCAAACTTTTTGTCAGAGAGCCACATAAGCTATCAGACAACAGTTCGAGGGCCGGACGTCTTACGTAATGTGATCCTTCCGGGATATGTTACATTCCGCCAAATCAGCAAATTTTTCGTAAATAATAAATTCTTTCTTTATTCTTGAAAAAATGCCCTCTCGAAACTATCCGGGCCGGATCTGGGCTGCGAGCCGTAGTTCGGAGATCCCTCGTTTAACACATTTGTTTGCTACTGTATAGCGAAATTATACTTGAGTCGTATGAAAGAGACACCGGTTCGTTCTTACTCGATTCATTTTCCGTCGTGTGCGAGGTTATATGCTCTATGCGTATCTAAAAAACATACATACGTGCGTTGTTTTCGGTTGAAATGGCCAGTCATTCAAAAAAACAACAAAATTTTAATTGAATTTTGTGCGTGTCGAATTTGTTTTTCTGTTATCTCGTTTAAATTAAGTAACAAAGCATGTATGAAATAAACTTTGCCGGATTATTCTTTAAAAAAGCAACTAAATAGCTGAGAGCACGTTAGGTTTGCTGGAGTTGGCAATCAGGTCATTTTATAAAGAGATTGATGACTTCAACGCGTCTCTTCGCCATAGCAAATCAAATTAAAAAGCTCCAAAAAATCGAAGGATGCAGCAATCGTGCTCAACGGCCATTAAAGTTGCTGGACAGCTTCTTCGCATTATTCTTCAACAGTCGCTGTCAACCTGCGCAACTACTTCGTATTAGAAAAGTGAGTGTCAACGTTGGTTCTTCTTTGATAAGTACCGTGCAACAGAGGTTCTAATGACCTCGCGTCATAAACACCGATGTCATTGTGATGGTTTTCTCGTCATAAAAGCCGATTATTCTCATGGTTACTTCGTCATAAACACCAATTACTCTTGATGGCATGAAGTGTTTTCAACCAATTCACGGTACCTAAGGTTGCACCAGTTGGTGCTTTAAAGGTGTTGCGAGCAATGGCGTAACTGACGGGGGGTAGAGGGGCAAATCCCCCCTGGAAAGATAAATGTAAAAATCGGGCTCCCAATCAGCTTATATTTCGGTTTTTGTGTTCTTTCGGTTGCGTTTTTGCGTTTTTCGGAATATTCTCCGGTGAGCTTCTAGCATAGCCAGCCAAATCCGGATTCACCAACAGTTTTCATGTTTTTTTTCTGAGTGTTGGCTGGTGGGCTGCCCCTTTCAGCTGAGTTTCCCCTTTCGCTCAAATCTGTAGTTACGCCTCTGGTTGCGAGCGAGGCTTAATTAATGATATACGCATGCGCCGTGAGTGTGCTATAGACATCTTGTGGCTATTCGGCAATAGTAGATCGCCGTCAATAAAAGTGCGCTGCTCTGAAAATCATTCAGTTGTGATTTAACAGTCCGCAGTCAAAACACGCGCCGTTGCGGGAAAAAATGGAATTTGTGTTTGTGTGCTTCAGCGTTTGTGCATCTAACATAGCGTTTTTTCGTTTTCAAACTCGTATTTCAGACTAATGGTGAACTTGTCAGAGATTTTTGCTGCTTCCTTAGATGCTGCGTCTGTTTGCAAAAGTGTTTCGTAACAGTTGTTGTGGTGTTGCTATGGAACAACATTTTTTGTCTTAAGCTGCGTACAACGCAAACAGCTGAGTGGAACTTGTTGAAATCGGAATATGTTGATGGACATGATGATGTCACTGGTGTTAAGTGCTGGCGTAGGAGTTTTCCTCGTCAACTCAAATATTTTGTTACTACTTCTTCATTACAGGCTGATTTGCTGCGAGGCTTACTTCTCAGCGCAGGTGCATTAATAGAAAATAAAGCGCAGGGGACGTGTGTAATTTTTCTGTCAGCAATGGCTGCTGCGTTTCCAGAGGGAAATTTTTACGTTTTGCCTGAAAAACTTTTGAAGTTTCGGAAAAGCGTTTTTCAATTGCTGTTTGGAACGAGCATTGGTAGCGAACAATTGAATGCATTGAAAAATAGTCCGTTTTGCTTCTACGCTGTAGACCACCGCAGCTTCATGCCTCTAACTTCAATTTTCGCTTATCTTACGGCGCTCTTTTATCGCTTACGCGTTATGTCGTCGTGGCTTAATCACGATCTCCACCTTGTCTTACGTCAATCGTTCTTAACCTTTCCAGCCTCGAGGACCATAGGTGTAGCCAGGAGGGGCCAAAAGTTTTAGAAAATATAGTCATTTTGTGCTTTGAGAGGCGTTTTTCCAAACAAAATAGTGTTATTCGACTAAAATCAAACATTTTGGCCCCCCAAATTTTTGGGATGGCTACGCCACTGCCGAGGACCCCTATTCCTAAAGATATTAGCTTGCGGGCTCCCCATCTACGGTTATGTCATCAAAAATGACGGTCGTTGTTGTTTGTGCATCTGAGGGTTGAAAGAAACAGTCGGTCATACCTTCTGGGGATCCTCGATTTTTCACTGGGGACCCCGTTAAGACTCGCTATCTTACGTGTACAAGCGTTGTTGATGCGAGATCATGAAGCACTTGTGATGCGTGTGCTTCAGCATCTGCGAAGTGAACTCACATTCTCTATACTGCTGTAGTGAGGCTTATGGCTGAAATGCTCGTGGCTGAAGTCATTGTTTCTTCATATATTTGCTATGTGTACGGTTGCAAAGCGTCATGTTCCTTGACTGATGCTTCAAGAACAGCTTCGTCATGGAAATCGAATTTCATAAAGAAAGCGTTTGTCTGTCGAAAGGAATCCTTTCAAAGGCAAGAATCAGACAATATGGTATTAGCAGAGTGTATCTCTCGCCTACGCTGAAAGACCTTCAACTCTTATGCAAATAAAAATGCCTCTCTTGGTTGTTGTTTCTGTTGCATTATTGATAAAATACAATCGGAGAGAACATTGCCATTGCAGACTGTGAATCGGTAAATGCTCGCTCAACAACCTCGCCCTGCTTACTTATTGTTAATGATTTATTTTATACTCAATGTCTTTCAGGTCACACAGGGTTTATCGGCAAGCGTGTTGAATCAATCAACATTATTTTAATTTGCTGAGAAATTAAGTTGTCAGACATACGTGAAATTGCCGCTCTATGGTTTAGCACCTTAGCATAAAGTTCAACCAGGCTTGGTCAAACTTTTTCACTCGCGGACCGTATTGGATTTTAAAATTTGGCGGTGGCTGGATCACGATCAGGACGTGTTGTTTGTGAAAGCTGCAGTAATATGAATGAAATACAAACGCCATAACATTGAGGGTTTTGTTCTTCAACAGTTAAACAAATCTCTATGGTGAAAGGTTTGTTGCCCACTTTAGTTTAATATGCATTTATTTTAAAACAAAGCAAGTCACTTGCAATTTCTGTGTCTCCCATTTTAACCAATGGCTCGCAGTCTGGAGTTAAAGATAGTTCTGAGGTGTTGACTAATTAAATTTGCTCTGTGACGAGCTTTTTTTCTGTTGCTTATGACGCTGAACCTCTGTTCACATACACAGATCGAGACAAACAATTCCAGCATCTTCTGTGCGATTCTCTGGAGGTTTGGAAAAGTTATTTTCTGAAATCAAGCATAAAAATTCAGTTTGAAGAAGGTGAGAACAAAGATCGATCAATTCCAACTGCAGTTCCTGTGGTTCTGTTTCAGAATCTTGAGACAGCAGAGAGGCTCAGCATCTCAAGCGACATGTCATTTGTTCCAAAATCAGAAGACCGATGGCAGAATTCTCTGTGCAGGTCCTTCAGTGGGTTAGTGTATTTCTTTGCGTCTGGACTGACTTTCTTCAATGTCGCCAGTGTGGGCAACACACGAATAACTTGTTTGGAATTCCCATTGAGAATAAAGCCAGCTAGGACTTGAAAGCTGTAGAGAGTGTAGGCCCGACATGTCAATAACCTTTTCCTTGTATCTTCGCATCCAGCTCATCCGCACGTGAAAATACGCCAACACCAAACGCTAAGTCGCTCAGTTGAGAAAATGCATCGGAAGTAATGCACTAATTACGCTCTGCATCGCTCTCCTACAGGAATGCAATGTACCGAAGACCCTGAAATCCTCTTTTTCGCATAAAGTTACGATATGTTGCGACTGGATACACATTATAATTGAGCTGCAATTCAGACTTCCACTGAGATCTATGGTTACTGATGCAGGGAAGGAAATACTATCCTTGTCAGACGACTCCTCTTTCATTTTATCCCATGTTCTCTTCGACGACCCAACATTTTTTCCAGCTAATTTGAAGATCTCTCCCTTATAACATTGAGAAGTTGACTTCAAGTTGGTGTCATACTTTTCTACACCAACAGAAATTTGGACATATAAGCACTCTCCGGCACTTTTATCCAACCAGATGGTAAAAACTCCGTTATCTCGACATTGTCGTCAATCTCTCAGAGAAAAAGTAGGCACTACGCAGTGTGTTCTACCTTGTTAGATTCCCTAGCACTGGGGGAAAGTAACTTGAAGTACGCCACCTTATGTTTTAACTCGCTGGTTATATCTCCGTGAATGGGTTCCTCACGGCAACTAATTGTTCTGCGTGTCAAACTTATTTCTTCAAACAAACGCTTTTCTCAAACCACAACAGACCTGCTGTCTCTAAAATCCAGATCATATCCATTCAAAAACTTGTAGAGATATTTGAACACCAGTATAAAAAATACCTAGTACTTGAGTCTTAAATCGAATTTTACCGGTGAAACATTTTGCGGTGTCTGCAAATTAACCGCCATCCTCTGAACAACAGCCTTACAGTTCTTGCAATGACTGTTTTGCTGTAGTAGTTCTAGTTAACATGCTTCGTAGCGAAGTGTTGGCTGGTATGGCACTTTAAAAAAACGAAACACTTTCGTGATCTATCAAACATACAATCATTGAAATGACTCTCTAGCCATTCCTAATTCAACACTCAAATAGTCTTTGCCCACTTTTTTCGGTCCACTCATCAGTGGAGCTCACAGTTTGTCTGCTTTGCCATGTTTTCAAGTGTTTCAAAGCAATGTCCAGCACGTTGTCGTTCATTACTGTGATTTCGCAGTCATCCCAGTTGTCAGGTGGAGTACCAGAGAAGCCATGATTGCGAAACCGCAGTTCGGCGAACGTGAAGTAATACACCACAACAAGAGTCGGTTGGTCTGAGTGTATCTTGCCATAGGAAAACGAGGACACTGGAATATGAAAAAAATGGTTTCATCCATACAATTTGGGCAAACTTAGCAGGTCGGATTAAAGGGCTTAACTGGGTGCACCCAGGCTGCCCTTTCCTCATTCCTGGTCCAGTTTCACCTACAACTCCGTACTGCCTTTCGCAGTGGCTTTCTTAGTAAATGACCCAGTATTGGTGTGACCGATTGAATAGGCTGCAAGAAGTCATACATCAAACTGTGAGGTTGAGAAGTTTTTAGTTGGCGGTATGCCGATACTTCTAAACGAAAGCTTGATGACAATTGCGATGTGCGAAACACGGTTTGTTTAATTTCCTCTCCTGACAGCTTCATGCTGTAAAGCACGTTGAGCACGAATATAATTAGTAGTTGCTTTGGGGCTGACGACAATACATTTAAACTGTTCTTGGCTCAATAGCTTTGTTAAACAATGCGGCATGGATTAAATTGCAAAAATGGATGTGTATTTCGCTAAGCTCGTTGAGTGCATATATCGCTTAGTTTCAGAAACACGGGAACACAAACAGAAAGGGCGGGGCTGCTAAAGAGAGTGCGGAAAAATCGTGCACAACAATTGCATCATAGTTTCAAAAACGTAAACACTACTGTCGGAAACTTACTTTGCTCGCAGTGGATGTGCGGTTTGTTACAGAGTCACCGGCATTATTGCATAAACTTTCGAAGAAAAAGTGTCTCGCTATGTGGAAGTTTGCTTCTTCGTCGTTTGAGCGAGTTCTTTCAATCCACTGCTTGGCCGTACTAGATCTCGGGGCAGGTGTTGAACAGCCATTAAATTGTCTCATCATCGCAGAACCGTAAGGCAATGTGCTCCACGGGTAAGTCGATGGATTGGACATTGAAGGCCAATATGGTCAGCGGTCTGTTCCTCTGCGCTGCACTCACAAGCCGCAGAAGGGGCCATACCCCATTTGTGTACGCAGGAGCGGAAGCTTTCCACACCGGTGCGAGGCGGTTGAGCCGGACCCAGGCTGTTCTTGGGAGGGTCATTCCACGAGGGTGGGTGCCGATGTCGGGGATAAAGTACGGAGTCTCCAAGGGTTCTCCAACCACTCCGCATTCCATCGATGATCCGCCCAGAACGCCGCACTTCTGATGTTGTTGTCAGATGAACTGATGAGTTGTGCGGCGCGTACAAATGGGTGTCTCGATTTGAGACACTGTGCATTCCCACTCAGTGGAAGTTTGCAAGAGGATCGAACACGAGGAAAACTCTCCAAGAACCCTGGGGAAGTGATAGCTCAGAGGTAGAGTGCCAGCCTCTCAACTGCAAAGTTGCGATGGATACAGTGGAAAAACCTGGATCTGGTGTTTGTGGGGATCATCGGGTAGAGGTAGCACATACAGTATGATGCGTGCCAAGATGGGTGACGCACCAGGAAAAGAGGCGGTGGTTTTTCTTTTAGGGCCACTGCTCCGACTTTTCTGTCTTGGATTTGCCGCCACTGCTGTGTTGCACTTTGNAAGATAAGCAGCGTTTCGTCGTTAAAAAAGCTTTACAGATGCTTCGTTTCNGCAGCAAATGAACAGCGGGCTCTTCACATCCTTGCTNGNTGCACGCGCGGGTGGAACAGGGGCGTGTCGCACACGCAACTGGTTTTCGGCANAAGCCTTGGGACTCTTTACTGAAATAGCTTTTTGAAAGTCAACTGAGAAAATGAACAAAACTTCATCGCAGAAACCAGGGTTGCGGAGTCGGAGGTTTTTGGGTAGAGTCGGATTCCTAACAACACTGGGAGTCGGAGTCGGATTTTTGTCCGACTCTGACTCCCGATGCCCAGTCGGATCATTTTTTACATCACACTCGTAAATTGGGAATCCCTGTTGAAATGGTACAATTTCTTTCGAAACTTATGTTAAATCAGACATTTCTTGCTGTGCGCCACGACTTCCTTTTATTTTAACAGCCAAATTTCATTCCTTTTATGTTAAGGAGTTGGAGCCGGGAGTCGGAAATTGTGGAAAGGTCGGAGTCGGAAATTTTGGAAACTCGGAGTCGGGAGTCGGAAATTTTGGAAAGTTGGAGTCGGAAATTTGGGAAGTCGGAGTCGGGTATTTTGCCTCCGACTCCGCAACCCTGGCGGAAACAGTTACGGAACAAAAGGATCGAACGATATAGTGAACAGTCAAATTGACTATGACGAAGCATTTCACTTCGACGGTGAACCAGGTCTTGCATTTCACAAGATCTTGCGCGTGCCGCACGCGGTGCAAAGACATCCTCACCCAGGACTGTTTGGGGTAACACGGATACAGGACGGGTGGCTAAAAATATAGGAAAGTATACATGAGCGCACTGTGTACATACATTCAAGCATAAACAAAACAGGTAATGATGGAAGATCTATAAAAACACTCAGGTTACGAAATTGTCTGGTCATACTTATTGACCAGTTGATGAAATGCTGCAACAGAATACAGGCAGAAATTTTAGCGACCTTCGTTGTCAACCGATAAAAGCAAAGGCAATTCTAGATGCTTCTTGACGAGCGTTGACTCAATATTTTCTAGGACGGGGTAACAGTGGCGAAATTTCATTTTACTAACTCCACTAAAAGAAGAACATTTTTCTACAAAGAAGTTAACAGCAAATTTTCAAAACCGAGATGCTTCCGACGTCCATAGAGTCGGCGCGCTTCAGTTCATTTCCGAAATAAGGTAAAATCTGAAGCCGCGGAGACAAGAGACTTCGAATGTGATACGCCGTGTAACAACGACTTTGGTGGAATGTTCCAGATCTACAGCTCGTCCTTCGCCTGCAACACACAAAGATTAACGAGTTTGAATAGATCGCGACCTGCAGGGGGACACGCCTGGTAGCGGCGGCGGGACGAATTTTATAGTGGGGGGACCGGGGCTTGATTTAAGTGTACTACCTTCATCATGGTTAATTGATTGTATGACGTCATTGGTGCAGGGGCGTAACGAGGGGAGCCAAGGGGGTCACAATGCCCGGGCGCCGAAAAGTCCCATCAATGTCACAAGTACTTCCTTCAATAAAGTACATTCGCTTCCTAAAGACTTCAGATTCGAATGTGAATCTGATTCGAATCTGACCTCAGATTCGAATATGGGTCGCCAAATTTGCTTCTTGCCCGGGCGCCATCTAACCTGGTTACGCCTCTGCATTGGTGATCATCCAACCTTGGACGACCCTTTCTAAAACGATGGAGGAAATGCGAATATGATTTTATTGCAGATTTTCTCATATTTCGTCGGTAATACTGGCTCCAAAAGTTACATTTTCCTCTGTGAAGCAAACCTCCGAGAAAATCTGAATTTGCGTGAACAAGATTGACACCAATTTTCAAGCGATGACTGCAATTTACAAACCAAAAACATTCTAAAACCGTTGTCGTCTGATCTGTTCCTAAGACTTTGCATCCTTAGACTCGGGGCACCGATCTCTCGTGCGAGTAATATTTGACACCACGCAACCTTTCAAAGTTTTACCGCGCACGTTACCATCACGAGCTCCCTTATATCAAACAGACGGTTCATTATTTTGTCAAAAAGATGCATTGTTTTGTCAAAAAGACGCTGGATAAACTTGGCAAAATCAGGCGCTCGGAAAGTTTTGCAGATGAGGCACTTTATGACGAAAAAATAAAAATGCATTCAAACAGTGGAGGTCCTTTATCTCAGACCCCCATGAGAAATAGTGAGAAGTCCAGATCGCCCATGTTTAGTCGCCAGTAATGTCATAGGGAACAAGTCCGATGCTTTTTTTGTTTTGCCTGGACCAGCGCACAATCTACTTCACCGGAGGCTTCGACGTTCGCACTCACAGTCGAGTCGCGCGTACGAGTTTAAAGTTTAAAAATTGATTTTTAGCTTTGGCAAAGATTTGGCCTGGATTGCCACGCACGCTGGAACGAAACAATTGCCATCACCAATCCATCTTCAATTAAAGTCCCCGTAAACCCGCTAGTTTTGTTTATTTTCAAAAAACATTAACGACATGCCTCACAGTCTGGGGTGTGCATGGATCACGCATCTTTTTAACTCCATGCAAATTACGTGTCCCTCACCTTCTTTTTCAAACGCCGACATCGGCAGTTGTCTTGCTTCGGATGCTCCAGCTTCTCCATGCTATCGAGAATGGTCACCGTTCCGTTTTGACGTTTCGCGTATTTCTATCACACAGTCAATGCAAAAAATAATTTAATAAACTTTTAGTTTCTAAGGTGTTTTTTAACCTGCAGCCGACATAGCGAAGAAATGAATTTCCTTTTATGGTTACGGCGCACTATCACGTGAATCCACGGGTGCCCATGTTCACCGCATACAGCAGTTGCTGAAGTCGGTAGGCATCGTTGGAGAAATCCAAATGTGGAACTGAACGCCTCGCGAAGCTATAGCAAACTTAGGTCTATTTCAGGCTCACAGCAAGAAAAAGCATGAAATGCTCGCGTCTCTTCAGCGGTGTTATTAGCGTTTATCCTTGAAACTGTTAAAAGCGAATGCAACAAGTGTTGCAAGTGCTTCTACATCATTGCTTTCGTAAAGGCTTTGATTGTTATTGATTCGGGTGATTTTACAGAATAACCCTTTGGTGTGTTTTTTGGCGGAAAATGTGTTTAATGGCAGAAAGATGTGCTTTGTGGCACAGAAAAATGAAATAAAGAAAGAAAACACAGAAATGTGTTTTTACCACTTTTTCGCAACGCGCGTTAATCCTCAAAGAGTATGAGTCAGGACGTTGTTGGTGTGCGCAGGATGCAGACACCACCACTCAAATTATGGACTGTCTTCGATTTCGTATTGATGATGAAACGTTTGGTTTTCAAAAACAATCTTACAAACGAGAATAAACCAGGGTTTTTGAGGTGGACCCGAATCGGGTCCCTAGAATCAGATAAAATTATCATCTACTCCCTAGAATCAGAGAAAATCGGGTCCCTACAGGTCCATACCGGGTACCTGACATTTTAATTTTAAAAAACCTGCACTAAGCTCTTGGTTTTAAGACAAAGAATCGATGGCTTGAAAACACAGCAAATATACCTTGAAAAACATCACGTGGTAGCAGAGGACCTGCGCTGGCGTCACCAGCTCGCGAGCGCGTTTCGTTCCCGCTTCCTGGATCTTCTTCGCCTGCAGCATTCAGTTTTCGTTAATTAATGCAGCATTCAGTTTTCGTTAGTTAAAGCTACAGGAACTGCTAGAAACAGATGCGCAGCTTGCTAGGTCCAGTGGCTGGATAGCATGACTTGTTCGTTTACTGGATTTATGCGTAATTGTCTGCTGCAGAAAAAAAACACCACTTCAAACGTACATGAGAACATCGAGGCAAGGTTTCGTCATCATAAAAATACGAGCGAAAGATCACCCCGTTATGTTGAGCGCGTGACAACGCACCAGCACCGTATGGCAACGCACCAGCAGCGTATGGCA
>JGI24021J15306_10000925_pt1 | contig 26299 bp, 11 predicted proteins | sample Ectturendosymbi1_FD_15306 | JGI IMG/M metagenome (IMG submission 15306) | reverse complement strand
TCAACTGTAACTGTTGTATTCCACACAGTGTATAGTGCAAAAACGTGGATCGATTTGAAAAAAACAAGAGTTTGTATATGCACACTACACATACACTTAAACAGTTGTATAGACTTGTCGTAGAAAATAAAACGGCACTGTTAGATATTACTTCTGACTTATTTGTTAAAAACTAATCTAAGGTATTTCATCGATGTGTATGCTCGCATATCAAATGCTGTAATCCAAAAGAGGTCAGAACCCGAGATAAGCACGATTGTCGGTACGAAGGTCTTTGGGGTGACAGGTCGTTAAAATTACCGGCAACTAGTACTAAGTGGGTATTCGACAAGGGGGTTAAAGCAGAGCAAAATGAAATGCAGTAATGCTGTTTTGACCAGGTATATAGTCCTGGTGGTTGGTAGCATAACGCTATGAGATTAGAGATGTTTTATAAAGTTCGACATTCGAGGCACAGTATTTGAGTGCTGGCACATTGTAAATCCAGTCTACGCTGACAAAAATGTACACGTGACATTTTTCAGGCAAAGTGCATGTGTTTCTGCAATAATTAGAACTTTGAAGAGCTCAGGCGCAGTCAGAGTTGGAAATCTTGGAACTTGGCGAAGGAAATTGGAGCAAACTGTTGTTTTCATCAACACGGTTGTGGGTCTCCCAAAAATATGACACATTTCAATTCCGTCATGTTTGCGTATTTTCGTTAATACGTAGGCACAATATACCCTCGTTGCATTTTGTTTTTTTCATTGGAACCTTTGGTAAGGTTCCATGAAGTCTCACACCCTGACGCAGCGTATGACGCGCTAGAAGCTTTAAAAAACAAAGTACTTCAGTTTACAAACAAATAAACTAACGTACCTGTGCGAGGACAGTATTTTCGTTTTTGTCAGTTTGAAAATGTCTCAATTTTGTACTTTCAAACGCTTTTTTTGCCACAAAAAACCTAAACACAACAAAATTGAAATATAAGTTCCTAGCGATTTACTTACAAAAACCTTTTATTTGTCGTCCGGTTGTTTTAATCTGTTGATCGCCTTTTTATGTCATGTGCTTTACAACACGCAACAACATTAGAAACGAGTCTCTGGCAACTTGTTTGAAATTTTGTGAATAAGTCTGACTTTATCAGCAATTGCAAATCAACGTGACTCCATCTCTATGGACGCTTCTTGTCAGACGCACGCCGATGAAAGGATCGACGACGAATCGATAGTGCCCAGAAATTACTCGGCCGGCGACACAAAGGGTGAACAACAATGATTTTTCGCATATGCACTTGCAGCTGTTCGAACCAAGTTATCGACCACTCAATAGCATGTTCGCGTCATCGTGGGATCGCACGTGAACCCGATTGACCTCAGTAGGTTGCTGCGACGTAAAGATTTCAAGATGATTACTTGCTCACCGCGGCGTTGATATCGGCCAGGCGATGAATCAACGCGTGATTCGCTGTGCACGTTTCTTTGATAAATGTCGTGATTACATCAGCAGCCCAGAAAACACCTGTCTGAGACTATGCTTGACGGAACATGAGAGGACTTGAGGGTTAGACCCAAGATGGAAAGGGTCCCACTATTGTCGCACATTTTCTGTTTTTTTCGTTGTGGTTAGGTTATACAGTACATCATTTCTAAAAGCCATATGAGCGCCTGATCTTGTCGATAAGTCAAAATATTTATTTTCATCCCAACGTTGTTGTGACGTCACACTGTGCCTGCGTTTCACTGATGGCGTGGGACAAAACATTTCTGCGACAAATTAATGAACCGTTTGTTTGTCTTCATTGCGCTGAAGCAAATCGTTCACTGCGTTAACAAGGTTGTTTGATGTGTACGCTTCGTGTCGTAGATTGTAGTTTCATTGTAAAGAAAAAACTCAGATGAAAAACAACTTTGTGACAAATTAACAAACATTATGTTTGCAATAATGAATTTCGGGATGGTCGTGTTCGCAGTAAAACTGAAACATGTTACGCAGCTTCAAATGTACATTACTCGCACAAGAGGATGGCATCCGTAGTTTAAGTACACGAAGTGCAACAAGCGTATATGACAAGAACATTTTTGAAATAATTTCTGGTGTGGATCTTACCGCGACATCACATGAAAATTGTTCCTAAATCCTGTTTGCGCAAAATGTGATTCTTAATCTCAGGTTTGCTTCATAGAGAGCCCCGTCTCCGTTGGAACTGATGATACTGAAAAAGTATGAAAACATGTGTGAGAACGCCACAGAGGCCGCCGCAGCTCTTACGTAATTAAATCTTTTTGCAAATTGACCTTTTAAGGTTGAATGACTCCGATTACGTCATAGAATCACTTAAAATGAAGCGTGGCATGGTGATTCGCCACATATAACGTTGAATTAGTAGCAGCAATAGCAGAGTCTACCTTGTCGAGTGGGGAAGGCTCTATTGTTGCTGCTACGAGAGGGTCGTCGGGTCAATCCTCTCCTTAGATGGCTCAAGGTGGTGCAGCATTGTAGTTACAACAGAACACCTGAAGTCGGACCCCGTTACTTCCTACTTGTCACAAAAGGCTTGCGGGAGCAGTGACGTATTTCTAAGCTCGGGATTTCAAACGGTATTTATCAAGTTCAAATTATTTCACTTCGATGTTTGATAAATTGCCAATGGAATAACACCGTGGTTTGTACCCGAGTTTTTGCAAAATGTGTAGGCATAATGGAAAAATCGCCAAATTGATACACTTTCAGTGTTACTGATGTCAGATCATTTTGAAAACAAAGCGGTTTGCATATTTGTTGATTGTTTCTGCGAACTGCGAAGTAATAGACTGTTTGTAAAATCAGGATTTTTGATGATTGACAAAAATGAGTGACGTTTCCCACATGCTGTTGGTGCAGTGCATGAAACTATAATCTGATCACTGACGAAAAATATAACGCAGATTAAACGCAAAACAAAACTTAACCCATATTAAAATCACAAAAATGAATCTACAATTGAAATCTCCTAACGAGAACACCGTGTGCTTGGTCAGGTTGAAATGGATCGATGAAAATATAGTTGATCAGACGATGTCAGTTTTCATGAATATGAGAGAGTTTCTTCGAGATACAAAACAATCCTTATGCGATGTTGGAAAAAAATCCCACCTCTAATAGGGTGTTCATCTCTGCGACTTGAGTAGTTGGACAGAGTGATATCATCTGGCATACACATACAGCATACGAAATTTGAAAATTTTGGTATATTTTCGAAGTGCTTGGTATACAATATAATTTTTTTGATTTGGTATACTGTATATGAAAAATTTGGTGCATATTTGGTATATTGTTGTAAGAAGGTTTAGTTGAGACTTTCACCCAAATAATTTGCTATATTGAAAAGCGTAAGCAAAGAAACTATATTAGTGTTAAAGCTATATACAAAAATCTGAAGTGATTTCCTTAATATGGGAGTGTTCATACACTTTGGGGAAGGGGAGAACGAGACTGGAAGAGAGTTCAGAAGTGAGTTATAGGTATACGCTTTTAGTCAGGCAATGGCGTCCAACCGTTGAAAAGTTGCATTCGATATTGGCAGAAGGTTATAGAAAAAGTGATTGATAGATTTTGCCAGGGACGCCGAAACAACGGTAGGGAAGGGGCAGCAGTAAAAGAGCTGGGGGCAATGGAAACTTACAAAAAAAACGCGTTACCAAATATGCTTGTCTTGTCCAGCAACACTTCTGACCTTACAAATAATGACAGAAATTATTGAAAACCATTCTAAAGTTTCTGGGTCCGCGAATAGCTGCAATAAATTTATGTCAAGTCGATCTTGATAAACCATGAAATTATCTGGGACACCTTTATGAAAAGGCACCTCCCCCCTTTTCCCCCTTTACGAAAGGGCAGGGGGAATGCTCCTGCCATTTCCCGGATCTCCGGCGTCCCTTCACTGGAGTTTGCTTGGCTTTCAAAGCTGGATTCTGCTGGTGCTGTGTATCCCTTACGCAATCTGTGCAAAAAGAAAATCGCAAGCGGCAACGGTGTTATTATACAGCATAACAACTCGGTGGACCCCATAAGAAATGCAAGTGCAGTTTAATGTGTTGGAAGTTTGAATTTTCCAGTGGTTAATAAATCTGTCACTGCCGAAATTAAGAATGTAGAAAATGAGCTTTAGCCAGCCTCTCTGTGATTCACTGCTCAACGGCAACTGTTGATCATCTTAGGTTGAAAAGAGATAGTAAAAAACATGGAAAAAGCAGCATTAATTTTTATGTCTTTGTTACAGATATATTTGGTGTATTTTTAGACTGGATTTGGTATATCCGTTGTAGGAAAAGTTGGCAACCCTAGCTGGAAACTCAATAACAGCAAGCTTGCATCTCGCGTCTTTGCAAAGATTTGCTTCAGGTTGGTGTCCATTGCATTTAGCTCTCGAGTTGGTGTGTTAAAAAAATGTTTTGGTCGCTCTCTCTTGCTTGGTGCGTCTTTGTTTTGATTGCAACTTTTCGCTGAAGCAAAATTAATGTCTATCAGAGGGTAAAAGTTTGCGTTAGCTCAATAAGCAAGTCACCTTTTTTGCATTTTGCTGATTTTGTTTTGGGTTTGGACGGTTAGTAATTCTTAATCCCTCCCATTGTGGCACGCGAAGTCGGACATGAACGGTTTTACACAACCTATTGCGGAAAATGTGCTGCAGTCAACAACCATGGCTTTCTTTAAAGGTAAGTTTTTATGCATCTGTAGTCGCTACTTGAGAAGACACTTCGATGAATCGCTGCTGTGGTTATTCTCATTTCATTTCTTGTGTCACCAATTGGCATCAACATATTTCTTCTGAAGTTACTTTTGAACAAACTCTGGTTCTAAAATATGCTTAAGAGTATCATCAATTTATTGTCAGCAGTAACATTTAAGGAAATTATTTTCTTGTTAAATTTAAAAGTTTATTTTCGAACTCACACACATGAAATGACCTCAGACCAGTGATGGGGAACCTGCGGCCGCCGGGCAAATGCGGGGACGTGAACTTTTGATATGACCCGCAACTGAATTTCCGACGCACAAGTTACAACACAATGCAGCGTGAAAACGAAACGCAATGATCCGCAAAACATGTAGACAGTAGGTCTAGAGATGCCTTTCTTGTTCCCTGACAAGGCTTTTTCTCGTTTTATTGTCTTTGGAAGGTAAAGGTACAACTTCAAGATAAAATAAGTAGTGTTTGCTTCCCGCCAAAGATATTCCAGAAATCTTGCAGCACGCGTGATAATAATTAGGTTCTTCATCTCTGGCTTAGGACATGACCTCCTGGGGCAAACGACTACATCTTCAACAATTCTTGTGAATTGTTTATAATTATTCGAAGGACGAGAATCAAACTGCGTACTCCATGGCTAAAAATTTAAATTTAATAGAATCGGCCTATCACAGCGCCTCGGGGGTATTTAGAAAACGTGGCGATATACGTGAATTGCCAATATGCAAGAATTACAATAAATTGGTCAAAAACAGAGCGTTTTTTCACTGTTGAAGCGCGTTTCGCAATCATTCGTACCACGTGAGGTCATACACCATCAAATAATTAAAAATGCAAAGAAAATAAGCTATTGAAGCGTTCACTATACTGAGGTTGGCTGTGAAAAATGTTTCAAAGCAGATATTGTCACATTACAGTATAAAGATCAAGAAACAGAAAAATATTGTGTTCTAGAAGTATACCCGTTGTTTGCGCCTGCAAATGTCGTCATCAAAGAACAAATATTTGCGGAGAAAAAGTGTCACAGCAAAAGGCGAATCGCCGATACGGGCGAGTTCTCTTGTAGTTGTTTGCAAGTAAAAAATTGAGCTGTTCCTTGCTTTTTCCGAGTATTGGAATAATGAAGGCTTTTCTTAGGTAACTTCAAATCTATTCTAATAAATCCAAAGATAGTCAAAGTTGCCTTTCCGGGAACGCTTTCGCAAACTACAAAACCCCGATCTGCCAGTTCAAACAACAGTGACGCGTTCATTGCCAATTATGAGCTAGACTATTGGTTCTCAAAGTTGTTTCCTTATTCTCCCCTTGCAAACTCAAACACTGTCAATTCCTCCCAAACAAAAATTACAAAAAAGATAATTGCAAAAATTTTACACTACCTACTGTGAAGAAACAATAGATGATACGAACGAAACAGAATCTTATATTGTCAGGCATTGCAGTTAAACCAGCTTGTCTTTGCGTACAGTAGACATTCCCAGCTGTACCAACCTCGTTGTGCAGTTTTTTATGTGCTTTATAAGCAAATGATGAAAACTTAAGGCTTTTTCATCCACAGCTCTTCCTCCCCATTCCTCCCTGAAAAATTTCCTCCCAAAATTTAAAAATTCCTTCCTTAATGAGCGAAGTGACAACCGTTTGAGAACCACTGAGCTAGACACTGTTGGCAACAAATAAAAAATCACGAGGAAAAGATCACGAATATGAAAGAGCAAAAGAGAAACGTTTTGCAATTACAACGCTGATCTGACTGATTTAGTAAATAACGCGAATTTAAGGTGTTTTTTGCGTTTATTGCTCAGGTCAACTTAAAAAAAATATGGAAATTGATTTTACACGTTTCTAAAGATACCATCAGCTTTTCTTTACCATACCGGCTCATTGATTGGCTTTGAATAAGTGTGATTTGCTCTGATAATAAACGATAAATGGAAAACATATTTTTTCATGCAATGCACGGACACAGAGTAAAACATTTCGATGGTCACGCTGAATGAAAGTGCGATTCTGCGCCATGACAAGGGACTCGGAGTAAGCGCAATTGAGGACAATCCTTACGTCCAGAAAGGAGATGGGTGGATTCCTCAGCGCATTGTTATCGCATGTCGAGCAGTGTACACCACTGTTTGCGTCATAATGACTTTGGCGACCGTAGCGAGTATTGTTGCCAACTTGACGGTCATTGTTGTTACAATTAAGTTTAAGGTGATTTAAAAGTCTGTCATCCGAACTGATTTGTCAAATTTTTTCGAGGTTGTTTTTTAAATGAAATTTGTTATTGTCATATTTCACTGTCTCCTACACCATCACCACACACGTATTTTCGCCATTTCGTTGACGTTTTCGTGAACTAATAAAGCAACAGATGTTTTGAAGTAAAGACACGTATCAGAATAAAAAAACTGAACAGATTGTTAAATCTTTGCATTTTTTAAAACTTGGATGCATGTCTTAATCAACTCCATTCTCAGCCAGCAAGCGTAAAGAAACGTTTGATTTAGCATTTTGTCTAAAATAAAAAAAATTCATTCAGGAATTTGCATGGTTGTCTATGGAAACTTTTAACTAAAACTTGTAGCCTACACTACAAAAACCACAGCTATATTTTTATTGGACTGAGCAACGCAAAACGCATTGCTGAAACTGCAGTGTTATTGACGGAAAATGCTGATTCATATTGGCAGGGTTGTCCATGGGACATATTTATCTATCCCATTCCCATCCCATAGCAATTTATACCTGTCCCATCTCATTACATCCCATGGGATTCCCATAGGAATGATATTCCCATGGACAAGCCTGCATATTGGAGCATTATATTGCAAATGATACAAAATAAAGTTACAAGCAGCCAAAAAATGTCAGCAAAACGACTGGTCTAATAGTTTAAAACTCATTCTTGCTTTTTGGTTGGAATGTTTACATCAAAATGATACTATTCCTTTTCTACTTTCTTGTACTTTGCAACCTTTGCTGCTTTATTAATGGAACAACACTAGTGGACGCTATCAATTATATCAAATAAATTGAACATGAAAGGTTTGTGAGTCAATTGCTTATCTTGAAAAACCTTCGCATGTGAAGATAGTTTCAGAATTATCAGAATGAATACTGCTAATGAAGCAAATTACGGGACGATCTACGCTGAGATATATTTAGTACAGACGTTCATGGTAAATAAAAAATATGCTTTGCAACTTTTTTGGAATATTTGATTTTAAGTCATTAAAGTGCTCTACTATACTTGAAAATGTCCGATTACAGTTGTGAGAAGAACACGTTTTTCATGTTTATGTGTTTACAAAATCTAAATACTTTACAATGCCTTTACAACGAAGGTTGGAAATTTAGAAAGCAAGATTTACGAACTGGTTAAGAAAATATGCTGAGCTTCGAATTAGTTGCGGAAGGCTGCGAGATGTGACGCTGGTTGCAAAATTGTATCATGAAAGATATTGTGCTTTGCCTGGATAAAACAAACGGCGTTAACATTTTGAACTTGGAGTTTCACAGAAAATAAGTCGCCATTATGGCTGCCCACGCAAATCAATAAAGTATTTCATCAGAAAAGTGGTGAGATATTTTGAAAGTAGCAGTTGCAAATTTAGTTATTTGTTTCGCATTTAATAATACTCGCTTTTTACTATTGCCAACCGCAATGTTTACCGCACTGACCCGATTACAAACCGCGGCTTACATTTACTTTTCGTCATCATTTTATGCCGTTTATACACAAATCCGCCTTGTATTTTTTTCTTGCCATAAACACGTCATAATTTTTTTCTGCACAACTGTAAAATAAGTGGTGATGTTTCGCACTTCAAGAGCTTCTCGCAGTTCGTAAAATAGACGCTGGATTTGTAAAGCTGTGGATTGTTTCTGTGCAAATAGACCTGCTTGTCACAATGTGTTGTTAAAAAAGCGTTATGTCACTTGGGACCTGAGTAGGTCTACAAAATATTTGGTGATGCGTCTTATGTTGGCGAGTGGCTTGCATTTTACTGTTTTGAGAATATTTTAACCTGTCTTTAAACAAGGGTGCCTTACTATCGAAGGTGACTAACAATCGAAAAAGTGCGGTAGTTTTTTTCATGCTGTAGTTAATCTATTAACTTTCCCATTTGTAAATATATTAAAATACAGCTGGGATTTGTTTCAATGAACTTGAACAGGCACAAGAAAAACTCTTAAGATTTAGTACATTTCTTTGAGTATCTGTCATAGGTTGCGAATATTACTCATAGCTATACACAGACTGAATTTGTGACGTATAATTTCATGTTAACTTTTTTTCTTGAAAAGTAGACATGCATTACCATCTTCCGTTTTTTTCGTATCATGTTCTTTTGTTTCCTTATACGCAATGAGAAAACCAATCAACTACATCATCACCAATCTTGCTTTGGCTGACTTTGCAAGATCACTTGAAACGGGAATGATGGCAACACCATCAAATGCGGTCGGATATATCTATTTGGGAAAAACGCAATGTCAGATGGATGGATTTTTTGTAGCTTATTTAGGTACTTTGATCTTCATAACTGGATAGCAGGTTTGAAAACCGTTGATAATACTGAAACACCCAGTCTGACTACGCCAACATTTAGGCTTAAAGGAACAATTACAAATGTACCTATTTGTGCTAATGCCATTCGCTGCTATTTCAAACTGAGTTCTTCGGTAAACTGTTCAGAAAAACAAGCATCGTCATTGTAGCATGTTATTTGAAGTTCATTAACTAATGCTTGCACCAACCTGCTTCGTATTTTTTGATGGATGATGCAGCACAACACGGTTAAAAACTAAAGTTGTTTGCTTCGATCATATCGAGCTCCAAATCACTTGCAGCATGATGCCCTAAATGTCACTAAACGTGATGCTTCAATCTCGCTGAAAACGTTTGTGACAGTGTCTGGGTTAAAATTCAGTGTTTAAGACAAAAGACAAAACTAGTGTTTATTGTTTGATTTAACGTCTTCAAACCCCCACAAACAGAGTACAGTTTACGCGCACATGGCGCTAACAAGGAGCACATAGATGGACGAAAGAACACAACCTTAGGTACTGTATGTGGTTGTGGTAAAAACATACACGCACAGATGGCGCTCACACGCTTACAAAAATGTTGTACGAGCAGGAGCACATGCACAGATGACGCCAACACCATTCCTGATGTTTAGCACAACTGCATAATGCTGTGGCAAGTTCCAGGTAACCTGATTCATATAATGTATGGGAGGGTGGGAGACTGCGAAGGGTCAGGGATCATTTGGGCTAAGAACCTTTCAGGGAAAAGCTACTTAAAGTGTAAAGGGAACGGTTAAAGCGAAGAAATAAGTTAAATGCTTTGCTCTAAGTTCTAACATAGCCTACGCAATGGAAGCAAAATGCGATGTAGACAATTTTAAGCCGCCAGAAGAAGCTTTGTCACATAAATTGTTTGCAGATTTTGAGCGAATTATAAATATTGGTGATCACTAGAGATGGAAACGCGTCACGACAGTTGCAGACAAAAGCGCAGTGCTGCAATTTGTGTCGCAAAATTTAATCAGGCTGAGATCGAGGCGTGCTATCGTTCTGTAGGGAAATGTTTTTTCGATGTAATGACTCACGCATGAGAACCAGTATTTGTTTAGAGCTTAGTACAGTAGATGCACGATTTACAATGTTCGCAGGGCGATTATAGATCAAAGACATACTTCTGCATTATGCGAGAGTCTAATACAAAAAATACAATCGATTTGTTGTGAAGCAACAAATGCAAATTACGTATAAGAAAAGATAGTAATTCCTCACGGAGCTGTAAGTAACAACAGCAGTACAGAATTAAAGTACTTGTCGAATGTACACGTACAAAATATAATTTGTTTTAGAAATATTTAATGAGGGCTTGTTTGCTGTTAGCTAATCAATTGCTTTAGCCATTTCACAGGTGAAAGAGTTTTGCATTTTTTCAAATTTTTGGCACTTTCCGACAAAACGGGCAGAATTAGTACCATCAGAAAAAGTATGGTTTTCATATCATTGGAAATGGATGAGTCATTTATAAAAAGCAAGGAGAACAATTGGCCTACCGTCAAGGTTTGGGGCACCCTGGAAACATTTATTTTTGCAAAAATGGCTTAGTTTCTCTTCTAAACATATTGTCTTCTACAGGAAAGATACGACTGTAGTAGATTAAATAGGTTTCATCTTACTTCATAGTGCTCACGTTTCGCTAGCAGTATGGAGCGTTCCTTTGAATCCAAGGCTTTTAAAAAGATTGACGTGAAAAACATGCAAGAAACACGTTTTTTATGAAGGTTTTCTTACAGGTTTGTAATGGTCAGAGAGGTGGAATGGTTATTGCAAAAAGCGTTGTTGATGACTCAGCAATCTTTTTTGGCGACATAAACGTTCAGCTTAACCAGACAACCTTCTTTACGAAAGCCGCAGCAGTGTCATTCACTGCGAGGAAAAGCAAAATGGGCACTCCAAACGTACATGTACTCTCGGAGTAATGAGTGATAGCAATTCGTTCCGTACAGCGTCAACATTTGGCAATTATCTCGTTCAGGTATTGTTGGATTAACATCGATGGCTGTGATTGCGTACGAACGGTACAGGGTCATTTCAAACCGTCTAAAATGATGCAGTTTACAAAAGTGCACGCTTTTCTTGGTGAGTCATGGAGACGGGATTAATGTGCGCTTTGTCTGAGGATTTCCTCGCTTTTTATGCTCATTTAAATCATGCAGTGATTGATCAAAGCAAACCTAATAAAGTGAATTTATACTTTACTTTGCTCTGTGCTTGATTTGGGTAGTTGCCTTTTAAAAGCGTAAATGTGATGAAGAATTAATTAAAAACGCTGTGTTCGCGAAAGAAGCTATAGTTGTGAAAGAAGAAGCAGCAAACGGTTTTTAATCCTGTCCGGTAGGAACCGCCGCAACATGGATATGGTCACTTGTTTGGAACCTCCCTCCTCTGTTCTTCCGCGACGGATACATTGCAGAAGGAATTGGCACCAGCTGTGCTCCAAACTGGTGCGCCACCGAGGGCAGGTAAAGGACACGTTCGAGAATGCTGAGCTACGACACTGCGCGAATCTTGGCATTTTTGTTGTTAGTGCATGAAAGGGAGTTTTTTGAAGCGGTTCATGTGTAGTTAGGGTTGAATTATAAACGGGTATTGAAAAAATATGTCAGGAGACACTTATTTTGCAAGCAATCTTTAAATAAACCAGCTCCAAATCTAACAATCCATGTTTGAAATCGTCTTCATCTTACAAAAACTGTTTTCAGTGGAAACCTCACTGTGAATAAACGCAATGAAATAGGAGTGAGGTTAAATTTTGTTGCGAGGTTGTATAAGATTTGCAATCATATTTGGCAACAAAAATAAATCAACTATATGTTATGAGATGAGGGTTTCTGTCATACTTTATTTACGGGTGATGAGCAAAGCAGCTTAAAACCATCCAGTTTTTTGGTATTTGTTATAAGGGTTTCCTCTTTTGCTCCATAGTGCTCACGTTTTGTCAGCAATATCGAGCGTCACTACCCAGTCCTTTACCCTCATAGAAGGCTTCCTGGGCCATCTACTTCAAACGTTTTGCTGTTGGTCTCTGGACTAGATTGCCCACAATTAAAACTGTCATGCAAATCAAAAAATTTCAGAACCCATGTGTAGACTAGCTGCACTTACTGGTGTGAAGACAGTGAGCGTGAACCTACGTGCCTTGTTCAGCTGTAATATTAAAAAATAGATTAGGCCTACTTCATTTCGTAAGTGGATGTATACCAGGACAGTTGAGTTTATAAGCATATCGTTTTTAAACATGCGGTGTTCGTTGGTGGACCTACCTACTTTGACGAACTTGCATTTAAGGAAAACAATGTGGTGTTTTACCTTCAAACAAGTGGTATATCTTTGTTTATCAGAAAGTACAGTACTTAAACTTCCGTCTTCATCAACTCACTAGCGCATCTCGGTGGTGAGTTAGAGCTAAAACTGCCTCCTAAAGGTGACAACTTTTTATGATTGTTTTTAAAGCCTGACTGGGTAAACTTGAAAATGTAACTGAACGCCAATGCAACGTATTTTTAATTCATTCTTGCTAATACTAGAATTCCTCAGGGGAGGATCGCGGGAGTAACATCCCTGAGAGAGCGAGGTAACTCACGAGATTTGACAACCTCTGGCAGTTCTGCTGGCTCCACACCAAGACGAGACCAAGCAAGGTCGGAGGGAAAACGCAGGTAACCACACGATTTGGCCCGTGGTGAAACTCTGCTTCCTTTCCTAGGGTATATCCAGCAAGACTCGCCTAGAGAATCTTTGATAGGACATCCTGGTCAAGCGCCTGAACCATCGCAGCAAAAATCTGTCTGTTCGGTGGAGTCGCTGCTGGCTTCACCAAAGTTACAGCTGCGCACTTTTTGCGAAACGCCACACCGTGACTGTTGCGTCAAACCGTGAACTGTTGCGCCACACCAAGATCTCATCTTCGCCACTTACTTGAGGCTGCACTCTTTCAGTCTTTACCAAAGGGCCGTGATCATATAGGTGAGGATTGGAACAAAACTGATTTAAAAACTGTCAGCTTTGCGATGTTTGAAAGCTCCAGATTTAAAGCTTTATAGCTCAAGAACTGCGATTGCTTTGCCAAACGTTTTATCAATCTCCTTGTTACGCTTTCCGTCAATAACAACAACTTTATTTTTGGCCACGCTATTAAACTCCTCAGTACATACACGGTAAGGACGGGAGGCGGCGAAAAGACACTCCGGTAATCCCTTCTGCCACCACCCAATCGCTTGTTGTGAAACACCCTCAGTGAACACGCTTACTATAGTTCTGCGCAAACCAGCAGAAGCAAAGAACAGAACACAGCTTTAACCTTAATCACGCTTGTGGTATCAAAAAGATGAGTAAGACCAACCAGAGCATAATGCGAACAAACAAGAACGTTGAAATAATGAATACAATATATTTGCAGATCAATTTCAAGCAAATATTGCTGGATAACATCACTCTACTGTGCATCCAGAGATTGCAGGCATCATCTGTTTATATAGTTGCAAATCAAACGATCAGCGTACGTTTTCTTAAACAGAAGAAAGGTTTTGATTTCATATCCGATGGAATGTCTTGCCAGATCTTCGGTCCCCAAAAAACTATTGATTTTTTCCCCGTTTACGTTCTGATTTTCGGTAATACATAGTTGGCGTTATTGAAGTGCCTGGGTAATAATTGTGTTTCCAGTTTACTCGTTCCAAAACATTTCGAAATATAGTCCGGTAAGTGCTCATTGTTTTCAATTTTATGCATGAGTTCAGATATTTCCAATTTAACAACATCGTTTAGTGTCAGCAGGTTTAATTTATGGAACTGCGGCTTCGATGAAGCTGTGTTATGATTAATGTCGTAATACGCAGCATGCTCTTCTGAAGTTTGATTAAAGGATCCAAGACAGACTTAGCGGCACATCCCCAACTGTTCATACAATACTGAATATGTGGATAAAGCAATGCAAAATACACTTTTTAACCATTTGTGAGTTAGAATATTTTCTGATCTGAAACAATAACTTAGGGGAAACGTGTGCAACATGTTGCTTCCAAGTTGAGGAATTATCTGCCATCACCCCTAAATACCTGATACAATCTTTGAGGTATTTCATGTCCATCAAGTTTTATATGAAAGATTAATTTTTTCCTTTCTAGTGACACTCATGTATTCAGTTTTGGTGTAGTTCGAAGAAAGTTTATTTGACTTCAACCAATTATAACTTTTTTGAATTTCACAATTTACTTTAGTTTGTGAGGACAGATAATTGTCAGAAACCATGGTTAAGTTGGTGTCATCAGCAAAACTGCGGACATTGAATTCACGTGCCGAAGCCAGTTCATTGGTATATAGTAAATATAGAAAATGTCCCAATGTTGATCCCTGTGGTAATCCACAAGTAACTGTAGTAAATCTATACTACAAGACCTCAACAAGGCTTTATTCAGCAAAAGAGAACAGCAGTGAACAGAAGCCACGGTCAAGTCAGAATGACAGTGACGCACACTCTGTCTTGGGTTTTTGGAGACAAACGACACCTTGGTCTAAATTGTCTGCAAAAAGTAAACGATTGATCCTGCAGCTCCCAGCAGTGACACCTTCATTCACTCGGTTGTTACTGTCTATCCACTTCCTATTCACGACGAAGAGCAGTGGTGAGGGCAAACACCCTTATCAAAGCCCAGAACCCACGGTGAAAGGTTTTCAATAAACTCCATCGATCTGGACGCAAACTTCTGAGCAGGAAGACATTGACATGATGGAAATAACACAAGGTGGTCGTCAACACCGTATGCCTGCCGGACTCGCTATGCGAGTGGTTGTCAACTTTTTTCCCACCGCAACCCATTGTAGCAGCCCACCAACGACCCCATCTAAAACCTGAATAAAGCAAATGTAATGCAGCTGTGCACATAAGATATCTAATCGCGACACCTCCAAAATGGTTCACGACCCATCTGGGGTGAATCTGGGGTCGCCACCCTGCGCTGAAAACCACTGCGCTATGCAAACAATAAAATGCAAGATTGTTCGCAACAAAACGATAATGCGATGACAATGTTTTGGACTGTTTAAACTTCCGCATGAGTTACAAACTTCAAAACAGTAAGAGGTAGTTATTTCAAAACAGAACCTGCACAACGCAAAAAACCCGAAGGGCCAAATTGATCAACGTCCATTTGCGGCGGGACGCAAACGTTTTTGTCGGTTTAGTTTAGAAGAAATTCTGGGATGATAAATACTTATCCAAAGTCGGAATTTTGCGACATTTTCTGCAATTAAGAAAGCTCTTGCTGGTCGCCAGAAAAGTTCTCTCGGGCGGCATGTTATGCAAGTCTGGTTTGAAAATTTACCTCTATTGCGAATTTGACTCGTGCATCCGCAAGTGCAAAGAAAATTATAATGTTTATGAATATAGCTAGCTTTGAATAGCTCGGTTGAAAAACGTAGATGCTGTCTTGGCCAATTAAGATTTCAGCCCATGCACCGTTGGAAAATTTGCAAATGCAATAAAACATTGCTTCATGTTTGAAGATGAAACACGCTTACTACCAAAAGCAACTTTGAATGCAAAACAGCAAAATGTCACAATAAAAGGCTAAAGTTTTCTTTCAGAGTAATCTTTGATCTATTTCAAAAAAGTCAAGATAAATTGTAGCAATGTTTTAACACGTTCAGCTAAAAAACTGAAAATTTTGACATTTTACACCAACACAGCACTTTGGTAAGCAGGAATATCGTGTCTATATTTCCACACATTTAGGTTTCAAGAACTGAGCGATTTAGTTTGTTGTTTGAGGAAAGTCTTTCAAATGCAATCTTGATTGGAAAAATCCTGCAAATATCAATAATATTGGACACTATTACGATGTTTATTGATATTTGAACCTACTCATCTTTGTTTTGGTTAAAGAACAAAATTCTGACTTGGTAACAGGCAATTTGACACCCAGACAAGACCGGTGCGCGGATTTGTATCAATATTTTCATTTTTCAAGGAAGATTTGGATACACCTGAAATGCGCTTTAGAACAACTCATTTAACTTCAGACCTTTTTCACTATTTTGGTTTTCAGTGAACGACTCTATCTGATTTTATATTTCTCGGGTTGCTTCGGAATTCCGGTACTTGTTATTATTTTTTGCTGCGGAAAACTCATCTGGACTTTACGAAGGGTAAAGTTAATTTTATTGTTTGTTGTTTTTGTCGTGTATTCTTACCGTGTAGTTTGTGAATAATGATGTTCATTTGGCTTCTCTCGTGGTGACTTGAATTAGCATGGACTGTAATTTGTCTGTCGTTGAAATTCTTCGGCGATTTGTTTTGAAAATTAAAGCTGAAAGATTTAAACTGTCCATGTTTCACTGTTACTTTATGGTTGTGTTCGCTGTTATTAGTTTCCTGTTATTTTTATGAATCAAAGCGTTGCTCATTGATGCTAACGAAATGTGTTGGAGGTGTTCTTTTCAGTTTTCCAAGAATAGCGTTGCACATGCAAATCGAAAAGCAGAATCAAGAGTGACGAAATCCGCGATTGCTCTGAGGAGCGGATTCCTTATCGCTTGGTTGCCATACGCAGTATTTTCACTCTACAATCTCATCATGCGCACTACCCTGGTAAGAGTTTGCAGTTTTACAGATTTTTTGTTCGATAACGGAAATTGCGTTGGCCATGAAAGCAAATTTTAGTTGTAGTAGACATGAAATGTCAAAATTATTCGTAAGCCTAAATCTTTCACTAATAACTTCCTAATTGCTTGTATAGCCAACCTAGTAGCCCACTGAAACCGCTTATATTATCCTCTACAGTGGGGAAGATGACACGCTGCCTTCACGTGGCCTTCCTGTTGCGGTATTTTTGAAATGCCAACCAAACCCGTCACAAAGAAATTACCACTGCTACCGTGCTGGATGTGTTCAGCGCGGACTGGGTACGCGGTTTTCAAGGCGCGGCAGCGCCCTCGCTGCCGAGGATGACCGAAGACCCAGTATTCAGCAGCTCAACACCGAGGGGTTCACCGCAAACAAGATCAGCGTTATCGACCAGATGGCCTTAATGAATAAGGCACTTCTCATCGTCCCACAGTAGACCCACTGTACAACTGCAGACAAGCTAGTGATTGCCAAATTCGCAATAGCTGGGTCAGTCCTGAGCAGAAAGCACGGCCTTGCCACGTTTGTTCAGGAGCGATTGGAATGGTCACTGGTCGACCAGTCGCCAGAGCAATCAGAGGCTGAGTGGTTGTGTGTAAACGTCGCATGATATAAGATTGCTAACGGCTACAAACCTCCACGCACACGACGTACACCTGCGACCCTCCCGACGTTCCCACACACCAGCCTGTGTGTTGGTGACTTCATCTGCCAACATGCCAACTGGGGCTACAACAAAAGATCACCTGACGGTCAGATCCTGGACTCCTGGGCAGCAGTCAACAACCTCTGGTTGCTGTATGACAGAAAGGGTACTGCCAGATTCTCCTCTCACCGATGGAACGTCGGCACCAATCCGGACCTGGCCATTGCGTTGGCCAGGACCGCCGACTGCCGGACAGACGTGTCCTAAGGAAGATCTCGCTGCCACAACACCCACCGTCCCTCATAACGCCACCGAGGCTCAGAGTTCCTGCCTATAGCCATCCGGTGAAGCGTTGGAACTTTAGGAAAGCTGATTGGAAGAGTTTTTGCCTTTTTACAGCTGAATCCGTTGAGAGATTGCCACCTCCGGACACAGGAAACATGGAGAAGGAATAACAATCATTCTGTGAGAGCTTTTTATTTGCGGCTAAGCAATGCATGCCAAGTGGTCGTCACAAGAACTATGTTTCATGCTGGGACAAAGAGTGTGAGACCCTTCATTGCTTCTTCTTCCGAGCTCCAACAGGAAGTGACTCTGACAAAAGCAGCTTTGTCCTTACTTTCTCGGATCGAACATAAGAAACAGGAGCGATGGGAAGAAGCTATCAATTCCATCGACTTCTCACAGTCTAACCGCAAGGCATAGAGCACCATCAATAAACTTCACTGTAATGGCAGGTGTGGACGCTCCTCTCGCCTGTGCCCCGTCTCAGCAAACTCGATCGCCTCACAACTAGTGAAGGACGCGACACACAAGACTGGGAGCCGCGAATCCAACAGGCTCATCAACAGGCAGCTGCCGGACCTATGTAAGGTCCCAACACCTGAAGGAAACCAATTGTCGAACCAATCGTCCAACCATTGCTCCCAGTGGTTCTGGCGGATTTTCGACAAGAGAGGTCGACCGTAGACCAGGTCACCCTGCTGACACAAGACACCGAGAATAGCTTTCCGGCTTAGAAGAAGCGATGCCGGCGCTGTATCTGTCGATTTCAAAGTAGCCTACGACACTGTATGGCATCAAGGCATCGCTTGCAAGTTGCTGTGATTGCTGCCTGACAGACACATGGTCAACAGGATCATGGAGATGCTTGGCAATGGCAGCTTCACCCTTACCACCGAACACGGCAAAAGAAGCAGGTTATGACGCCTCAAAAACGGCGTCCCACAGGGATTCGTCTTCGCATCCCTTCTCGTCAACATCTAAATCACTTTTTCTAGCACGCCATGCCATGGAGCCAAGACACCTGCTCCACTCATTCCCCACCTGTCCACCGGGTGCGAATGCACGTCGTCTCAAATCGAGACACTCATTTTTGTCCGCCAGACAACGCATCAGTCCATCTGACAAGAACAACATATGTGCGGCGCTCTGGGCGGACCACCAATGGAAGGCAGAGTGGTTAATGGACAACCTTACGAAACTCCGTACTTAAATTCCGGACACCGGCACACACCCTCCCAGAATGACCTTCTCAAGAACAGCGGCTAACCACCTCTGCACCGGTGTCTGACTTTTCCGCTCCTGCTTGTACAAATGGGGTATGGCCTCCTCTGCGGCCTGTGAGTGTGGCGCAGAAGAACAAACCGTCGACCATGTTTTCCTCCAATGTCCAATCCAATGACATTTCCACCGACTGCACTGCTTCACGGTTCTGGACTACGAGATAGTCGAATGGCTGCTCAACATCTGTCTCAACATCTAGTGCGGCCAAACAGTGGTTTGAAGATCTGGCTCAAACGACGAAGATGATTCTCTGCAGTGCATTCTTAAAACAACAGAAACTGTAGTAGAAAATTCACGAAGGCGTCCAACCTACAGTAAATTAAGTTGCTTTTCGATCTGGCCGATCTGGGCTGGTCGTTTCGGTCCGAGCCGTTTCGGTCTGAGCCGTTTCGGTCTGAGCCGTTTCGGTCTGAGCCGATTTAGTCTGGCCGATTCGGTCTGGCCGTTTCGGTCTGGGCCGTTTCGGTCACGGGACATTTTGGTCTGTCCTTTCGGTGTTGGGACATTTCGTTCACGATATTTCTGCGCATAAACAACTGATTACCTTTGTTTATTGAAATAATTATATAGGCAGGAGAAATGTCACTCTAGCTGCTGTTATACAAACTCTTTTCCGAGGAGTCATGATTTGCGATTAAATCTGAATTGTAATTATGAGTTTGAAGTATTTGTATTTAATTGCAAGATGTCGATAATAATTATTAAATTTGCTTGCTGATGAAAATGGAAATCACATGTTGATGCTGATTAACTGTTGGATCTTGGATCATGTTTGTAGTTTTTTTTAAATAAACCCTTTCGTTGATTTAAGTAAATTTGCATTAAAAAGTTAACATGTAAGATTTCTGCAAGATTTCATAGTCTGACCGAAATGTCTCGAGATTGAAACGACCAAGACTGAAAAGTCACGTGACCGAAACGGCCAGACCGAAAAGTCCTGTTCCGGGTAAATTATACTACCATGTTCCACCAAAGCCTGAAATAATTTTCTTTAGAACTCAGTCCGGGGCCATACCACTCATACAGTAGCAGTCTCCTTCGACACCGAACAAATTCAACGAATCACGCATTCCTGCTTAAACGCTTTACGTTCAACGAAAACGCATTATTTTGTTTTGCAGTCGCTTGTGTTTCAGGATGCTTTATGTTGAAAAGCACTGTCTATCGAAAGAAATCTTTTCCCAGCAAAGAACCAGACACTAAAGATCTTACAGAATATATATTTCGGCTGCGAAGTAGGCATCATCAGCTCTTGTTCAAATAGAATCAAGGTGTTGAACCCTGCTCAGGAAACTAGGGTGGCGAACCACCCCGGGGCTTGTTTTTTGTTGATTTCATATACTTAGAAAAATTTTAGAAACCTGTGCTTCCATGACGTTTCCTGATTTTCAGACAAGTGGAATGGTGCCAGAGTTATTTTATAAAAATGGCCCTGATAGCCTATATATAGGATGTAAGGGTACTCTGCTACCCATGGTTATCTGATGATTAGAAAATTTCGGACACCTTACTAAGTCAAAATTCCAATGCATTTTTAAGTGCAAAACCTATTTGGCCAGATATGACCACCAATACCTTATATGTGATGAGTCTTCCAACACCATGACTTGATATGAAAAAAACGGATCTACCACGTGCATGACGTTTTCTACGCATAAACAAAAAATCCACTCTGAAAAGTCTCCTTTATGGTGGTACAGTGGCTAAATTTCTGTGAGATGTATGTATCGCTGCACAGATAAAATTTTGCTTCGAAAGTGATTGACAATGGACGTACGGAAGTGAAAAGTAGTTTGATCTGGAAATAACGGATGTCACGTGTCCCAGGAAAACGTATGCCAATTAAGGGTGGCCTTATTCCATTGGAATCCTGAATCGAATAGCATTTTATGGTTTACTGAGCATGGTAAAAACAAGACTACAAGCAAGATCTTTCACTGCCTTCGTTTCAAAGTCAAGACGAAACGGATTGCAGAACAATGTTGCATTTATTCGTCGGTGTTAATTTACGTGATCTGATTTAATGCTGAGGTGAATTGAGCATGGCATTCCTGCACATAGAGTTGATTGATTGTTCTTTAAAGGATTCCTTATGCAGCGCGAAAATAAACACCGAGTCCTGTGATTTTGGCTGAGCAGAAAAAACAACCTTGGGCTGATCGTATTTTGCTGGTGGGTTTCGACTGTTGCTAACAGGAATGATTGATTTTCCTTCTTGTAGTTTTGCTTGCATTGAAATAGAGTTTTCATTGAGTGTTCTATAGTTTTTAAAAAATGCAACTACTGTAGTAACATTGGGTCATTCTGCTCTTTGTCTGCTCTATTTCAGATCAGTCCCGAGGCAGGTGTCATTCCTGCGTATTTCGCCAAGGCTTCGACGTTTTTCAATCCTTTATTGTATGCAGCAACGCACAAAAGGGTTGGTTGATAGTTTTCAGTTCCTTTATAGCAAGCCACTTGTCAGTGAGTTTTGATTGCCTCAATTGTGCATGAGACAAAAGATGTCCCTTCAGTCATTACTATAAATCAGGGGTCACCAACGTGGTGCCCGCAGGCACCAGGTCGCCCGCACGGGCCAGGTAGGTCACCCGCAGATCTCTTCCAAAAATACCATTAGCATGATGAATATCTTCACATTAACGAATATCGATATTTAAAAAATTGAAGCTGAATTGAGCAAAACCTTGATTTCAGAAGTGTGTATCAAACTAGTAGCCCTTCGCATTAATCAGTACACAGTAAGTAGCTCGCAGTTCCAAAAAGGTTGGTGACCCCTGCTGTAAATACTACTCTTTACTGACTTTCAACGTAAGCACCACCTCTACATAGTTTTATCAATGAATTATATTGCATCTTCCAAAGGCTTTTTATTGACTGAGAAGTTTCATCCTGCTAGCCAGTTTCAATGAAACTTGAAATTTTACTTCGTTTCCGTGTTTCAACATTACGAATTCTTCAGACGCGACGCAGTTTACTCGAAAATGCTTTACACTCTTGTTAAAGATGTTTGAAGATTTTTTGCGATCTTAGTTGCTTTCCTGAAACTTCCGCTTAGACTTGGATGTTTGGGTGGAAAATTAAAGAAAGAAAACTTCTCCTTTTCTGCCATCATCTTACTTCTCCTTTACAAAATGAAAGCCGAGTACAAAAACGCTATAACTGAAGATTTGAAAATGTTCCAAATAATGGTAGGCTATACCATTGCAGTGCATTGCTGTGAAAATCGTTCGTTACAACAAAAATAACTATCTACAGTGAAAAAGTTTTTCCGTTTGATGTTAACGCCCAGCGCAGTATCTTAATCGAAACAATACGAAAAGTACCTACAATACAACAATACGATAAGTACCCCCCGAAACGATACGAAAAGTAGCCTTTACGAACATGTTTCTGCCAGGATACTATTTCCAGTCAATCGAAACAGTTGTCGTGTGAAGCGGTCACCGACGTGAGCTATCCCGACCGGTACACTCATTGTTTTTTGTCACCAAGGGCTGGGTGTTTACACTTAGCGTAGATTTAGCTGGTTTTCCCCTGTGGTAGATTGTCACTGAAATGTGGATACGTGCAGTCAGAATCACCGCCGAGTTATGAAAGCACAGCACAGCAGGCAGATTCCTCGTAAGCTCTGCTTCACTAGGGCGGATTCATTGTCTTTTTGTTAGTAATGGCAGGTTAATTTTTTGTGACTAACGCAATATTTTAACGCATTACTTTCGCAAAACACGTGAAACAAAGAAATTGCTTTTACAGTTTCGTGAATGTGGACTTCAGTTGTTTTGCAACCGCTGTCGTCCACCGAGCAGAGAAGCTGGATCTCACTTCCAAGATGACGAGACGTCCCGCGCGTTGGCTGTGGAGCAAAACAACGTGACGTCAGTGTGATGACGTTTCGCTGTTGAATCTGGTGTCAACAGCTCACGCTTTTAGAGCAGCGTCCTTCGGCAAACGTTGGGAAATTCGCTGCGTACATTTAGATTAGGTAGTAAAAGTACATACATTGCGCCGATTGTGGCGTGCTCTGACAAATGGCTGCATATTCCCATTCCAGGGGTCAATTTTCTTTAGACTGACTTGCTGTTGTGAAAGTCCTTAGTAATCAAAAAGTGTTTAGTATTCAAAAAATGTCTAGTATTCAAAAAATGTTTAGTATTCAAAAGGTGTTTCGTATTCAAAAGTGTTTAGTATTCAAAAAGTGTTTAGTATTCACCTTTTTCCATATTGTCCAAAAACAATATGGAAAAAGGTGGAAAATTGTAAAACTTGTAGCGCTTAGCGAAATTCATGCATTTTGGTTTGCGACATATGTTGTTTCGTTGCAAAACTAGCCTCACCGTTTTGAAACGCTTGTCAGGAGAACATTGCTTTTGATCTAATAGCATGTCTTCGTACCATAAACTCCATTTGCTCCTTAGTCTATGTTCTACGCAACATTGCTTCAAAGGCCTATTGACATAACTGTTGGTCCATCAAAATAAGGCTTTCCTTGAATGAGCAGAATTTTCACATATCCTCTACGAGTTAAAATTCCTGTTTTTTTTAGAAAAACTAAACATCGGTTGTGAAATGCGAATTTTAGTTTTACAGTACGCAGTGCGACATTAAAAGTGTTCACTGAAAACGTGCGAATACTGTAATTACCTCTTCGTCTACTGCGATATCTCCAACCAAATGTATATGTGTTCATATATAGTCGATACCTGTATGTCATCAGCAACCGGAGGAACACAAGTGGACCAGTTAAGGTTAATAGGGGGTAGGGTTTATACATATTCAAACATGCTACTCTCACCGTGCAGACAGTTCTTGAATGCAAAATATGTTGCAGTGGTCACAATTTTTCAGCAAGTCTCAGGTGTCTTGCTTTGGTTTATATTCTTGCATGGAGTTGAGTAAAAATTTTTGAAATGCTGGAAAAAGTCGTACGAGAATTAACATAAGCTCGCTTATATTTTCTGCATTTGCAATCTTTTAGTGAACATTTTTAATACGTCTTGTAAATTGATTTGTTTAGCATTAGTGAAACCAAACAATTTTTTTTTCTTCAGGAAACTGCTGAGATTGACTTGGATTACATCTACTAATAGCAGGCAGGCGCAGAGACTTTCAAAATGTAGATTCAGTGTTCACACAAAAGCTCTAGCCTCTTTCGATTGATTCGCGTCTTTGTATTACATTGTGTGCGCAATACAACAGTAGCAACTGAGGTATGCTATTGCAACAAAACCTTTCCCTATCCATATTTCATCACGTTTATCAGTCGAACCTAGTGGCACTCGTAGGTCTGGCAAAGTCGAACAAGAAACAACAGGAAATCGAGTTGGACCTTTAAAACAACAACACTAGTTTGAGCAAATAAGTCGCAACGTGATTTTTTTTAAATCAATCCTTTTTCCTTTAGTTTTTGCTGGCCGCAAGTTACTTGTTTGAAAGTGCAAGCACACCCTCCATATGGCTTCAATGCACCTCCTGTTTGCAACATTTGCGTAATTTTTCGGGACGACAAAAAAGAAACTTTGCGATCAATAGTGTAAATGAAATTGTTTCAAGGAACACTGATGTGTTGCAGATGTACTTGCTTCAAGACAAGGTTTCTAGCACCAAACGAAATTGCAACTACCGTAGGTTTTGCTGCAAAGTTTGGCAAAAACTAATGAAAAAGGAACTACGGAATATAACGCTTTGAAAAGCTAAAATAACAAAGAAAGCAACCATTCCTTTCCCATAAACTGTTCTTTAAACCAAACTAAATAAACGACATTAACATTTTCGCTAAAATATCTGATTTCTTTGCATTCAGCAATTGCATCTCAGGCTGGTAAAACTCAGAAAACAACAAAAACAAACAACGAATACATAAACTTCCACTACGCATTGTCACAGCAGGTATCTCATGAACAAAAGGCTGAAGAAACATTTTTTAACTAGCAGTGAAGTTGAAGGCAATGCGATGTGAAAAGTAGGAATGATGTTCCAGTAACAAGTCATTCGCTGCCTTCAAGCAAATCGAAAGATGTAAACGTTCCTGAGCAAGATGAGCAGATTACTATGAAAAACGTGTGAACTCATTTCATGCGTGGAATGAGCAACACTGACAAAAATTCTAGCAAACCTTGTAGTCCTGTGTAAGCATATCCTGTGTGCTGTGATCGTCCAGTCGACCAGCTCACATAACATGTTCGTATTCGTTCACGCCAAAAACGTTTTTATATAACTCGGGCGTGCCCAAACACATTACAACAGAATGTTTTGCCATGACTTTTGTCCATGCATCATGAGACGTAAGGCAACGTAAACTGTCCCGACGTCCACAAAAGAATCGTCAAAGAGTGAAAAGCGTAAATGAACAAACAAGGCATGGAAACCAATAAAGACTGCAATAAAATGAGTTCAGTACGGTAGAAATTTAATATAATTACGCAGCACCGTAAACAGCCTTATAACCCTGATTCAAACCTGGCAAGGTTGCTAGCACCATAGCACCATATGAAGTCAGGGAGGAACAATCGAAACTATAAGCATTTTCCACAAATAGAAATCTGAAAGTAATCTATTGACCTAGATGTAAATGCCGGTTCCGCTGATCATGATTCCACTCGCCAAGCAAAAAAACGGATGTAGACGAAAACTTTGAGTTGCAGTGTGATTGTTGGGGAAGGAATGAGCGTGGTTTACGAGGCACAAAATTTCTTCAATGCAATGAAGATAGTTTTACCGCAAAAGCAGACGAAAAACGATGCACTTTGCTTAAGCTGGGTTGATTTTTCTGAACAGTAATGAAGCGAATTAAAGTACAAGAACAACGTATATTTGTTGGTACGGAAGTTAACGATGAAAGATATGGTTATTCATGCATTTTTTGTGACTCAAATCACGAAATAAAACTAAAGCACCAATAGGAAAAAACGATAACATCAATGAACACAAAGTAATTTCGTGTTGAAAAGAATAAACAAATATCAAAAATTTTAGGCTTCGCAGTTTAATCATCGTATTCTAACATATTGAATCACAAAGGGTTGGCGCAAGACCAACTTGGTCAAGTTATCAGACAGTCCTGTTACTAGTGTTGTGGACCCCACGGGGGAAGGATCCACAGACATTTTGGGGATGTAACTGTTCCTTTTACAGTTTAAATTTGTTTTCCTGTTTTGCTGTTGACTTCATT
>JGI24021J15306_10000923_pt1 | contig 26300 bp, 21 predicted proteins | sample Ectturendosymbi1_FD_15306 | JGI IMG/M metagenome (IMG submission 15306) | reverse complement strand
AAAAGGCACCTCCACCCCATTTCCCCCTTTTTAAAGGACAGGGGGTAATGTCCTCATCATGCCCCTGCAGTGGCGGAGCCAGGGACGCGGCTGGGGCGATCGCCCCCGTAAAACCTACGAAAGTAACCTTATTCACCATAATTTTGTACAGTTCGGAAAACAACATTCGCGATATAGAGCCATTTCGTCGTCTATTGTTTTGTCACACCAATTTTTTTAAGCATACTTCATCTCTCTTACAGTAGTGAAGCTGTTATGAGACTTGCCTACCAAATATTACTGAAACCGCCCCCCCTGAAGTTACTGGCTGTATCCGCCCCTGTGTCCCCGCTCTCCGGCGTTCCGGATATAATCTACCACGTCAGATTTCTAACATATTGCAGCGCTTACACGTAACGTATGGAGGGGCTTCCATACGCTGAGCTCCTTTGTGACATCACCACCGCAAAGGTTTGTTTCTTAAACAAAAAAAGTGGGGATCAGAGGTCGGCGAGACAAAGATGAATCTACGTGCATAGGTCGGCAAATACGAAAAAATTGGGAATCACTGATCTCTTTCACACATTCCTTGTTCGGTGGTCTGACTATATTTTCCTGCATGCTCACATCGTTCTGTAAACGAACGCCAATTCTTTAAATGCATTTGTATCAAATGCAAATGATACGTTTTGTAATGTCACAATGAAACGTTTTGTTTTGTAAACAAAACGTATCATTTACGTTTTGTCACAATGATACGTTACGTTTTGTAATGTCACAGGTGTTGTAATGTCACAATGATAATAGCTACCAGGCCCGTAACGAGCTTGGGACACCAGGAGGGGCGAAGAGTTTTCCGAGAGGGGCCCAAATTTTTAAATATGTCCAATATTTTTAACTATGTCCAACACATTTTTCCAGGGGGGGCAAAAATTTTTCTAAGGGGGTCTTCGCCACCCCTGGTTACGGGCCTGATAGCTATAGTAGCAAATTGGTAGCAACCACTACAGGACATGTCGGAAACAAAGTTATGCAACAGAGCACTCAGGCATCAATCACTGCATGGCATTTCTGCGCAAATGAATAATGATATAACGTCGGCCCAAAAATCAAACGGTGACCCACTTTTGGGTCGCGACCCAGGTTGAGAAGCACTTGCCGATTGAAATTTGCCGAAAGAAGTACTTGCGCTTGCCGAAGTGATTGAAATTCACTTTTCGCGAAACACCTTTAAAGTCCATTGATTTTGCACATGGAAGCCAGTCCAAGTGCAATAATTACACGGTGAAGGCCGTAGCAATTAACTTATGCATGTACTACTGGTATGCGTTTTCACAGAGGTTGGACATAGCGGCCAGAATATCCCAAGTGGGACCGTTTGAAATACTGCCGTAAAGTTTTCAATGCACTATGCGTTTATCCTTTTGCTGTACCATTGTTAAATTTAATGAATTTTGAGTTTTTGGTAGCAACAAAGTATGTTCAAATGCTAATCCTCTTGGTGTTTATATTTTGTGAAAGCAAAAATGTCCATTTATGGTTTTCATCGGCTACGCTTAAATGAATAAGGGTCATTCGCGTAAAAATCAACACAATAACATGTTGGTCAACATTGCGCGTGCGGGCAAACAGATTGCGAGCTGTTTGCTTTTGTGAGAAATGCTTCCTGTTGTGCTCTCATTTATCGTGCAGTATGGTCTTATTTTATGTCATTTCGTAATCGTGACCTTTCAGCTGTGTAGCCTGGTTGTTCAAGCAGACACGCTGATCATGTCCACATCTGTAAAGACAATTTGACACCATGCTGCCTTGTTGCGCTGCCTGTTCTCACAGACATTTGTGCAGCGCACTTTCGCAGCTAATTTTGAACTGCTCAACGTGTGGATGACGGAAGCAGTGACCTCTGATGCTCACGTTTCGTGAAGGCTTGGATAGATAAGTCGCACCACAGATTCCATGTTCACTCACCTTGATACTAGAAGCTGTAAATGCAAAGCAGTGCAACGTTCACTGCTAATGATGATAAATTTCTTATTTTTCTGAGAACGTACTAATGTGCGTTACAAAGCCGGTTTATTAATAACCACAATAACCTATTAATCAAATCAAGTAAGGAGCCAAAAATTGTAGGTAAGGTTTTATACCTCAAGGGCATTGTGGTAAATTTAGTAGTTCCGTCTGTGAAAATCGAAAATATTAGACCGCTGTATTTTTCATTTACTGATCATGGTGATGAATCATAAAATCCAAAATGAAGGGTTTTTGAAAGTTGTTTTATGTCACTAATAGATCTAAACATAACCTCACTTTCAAAAAAGTAAAAATACGGATGCGTTATGGTCGTATATATGTAGACTTTGCAGAATACCTCTTAGCGGAAAGTATGCGATAAATAAGTAAAAACTCACCACCACTGGCACGTATCACGGTCGCAACATACAGCAGCAGCGTTGCCAAGTCTTTTTTTGAAAAGCAGCCCAATCAGATGCGAAAACCTTCTGCTCCAAATCAGCCCAAACCTCAAAATGTTATTTATTAGCAACGTATTTCAATAAATGCCAATTTACTCTGCATCACTTAAATCACCCTCAATCATAACATACGAAAATTAAATCACCCTCATTGTTTTAATGAAAGATGTAGTTTTTCCAAGTACATCAAATCAACACAAATTCCCTTTTCAGTTTTTATTGACGTATCTCACTAAAGCTAGTGTTTTTTTGTACTATAGGTATTAGTTAATAGCAGGGGCAGATCCAGGCAGTAAGTTTAGGGGGGGCGATTTCAGTAATATTTGGCAGTCAAGTCTCATCACCGGTTCACTACTGTGAGATGAAGCATACTTCACGACACTGCTGTGACAAAACAACTGACGGCAAAATGGCCTTGTATCGCAAATGGTGTTTTCCGAATTGCACAAAATCATGGTGAAAAAGTTACTTTCGTAGGTTTTAAGGGGGGGGGCGATCGCCCCGCTGGATCCGCCACTGATTAATAGCGATAATTCACCCTTGTTACGAAATTGAGTGAAACGTGCTTTTTGGTCTTTATATTTGTCATAGATAGAGAACACCTACTTATGATAAAATAGAACCATCTCCACAGTCAGTTTTATAAAGGAGATGATCAAAATTTGTGATAAATTTGAAAAATGGTTCGTGCCAACCATGAGATCTTTGCAGAAAATAAACTTTGATGACAGATGATTTTTCTGATCTGCTCATCTAAAATGGGCTCTGAAAAACATCACTCATAGCATGAAAGACAATGATTAATATTGTTCTTTTTGTTTTTCTTCTGAATTATTCTAGTGTTGCGAAAAATATGTGGGAATATGGGAAGCTGGCTTTAAGAAAATTTTTGTGTCTGTGGAATTCCCAAAGTCGAAAGATTCTCTTGGGAACCAGTAAGCTACAATAGATGCCCAAGCCCATGTTTTGGAACACCTAGAGTTTTAGTGGCAGCAGAAATTATTTGCTAGTGTGCTACATTGTTTATTTCTTGGTTCTAGCGGCAACGGTGGTATTCTGGGCACAAGAGCTTTTCACACCAACAGTTTATTTTCTCTGTTTTGAAAAGGGTTCTCTGAGGTACTTTTCTACAAGAACACTTCAACCCACATGGATTGTCAATGAAGTGGCGGAGTTTTAAGAAATGTAAATTGATTTTTTTTAAAGTAAAAATACGCATGGGTTATGGTCGTATCTCGTAGATTTTGCAGAAAACCTCTTAGCGGAAAGTAAGAGATTTTCCTGACAAGGTTTTCCTGACCTGTAGAGTGGGGCAGATGCATGAGATGGACGGCAGGATTTGTCCCCCACAAGATAATCGACTGCTCTTAATTGGCGCTCGTCTTCAATAGAAGTTTTTTCCTAGAGTCTTTTAATACAGCTCACAACATGTTGTAATTGTTAAAAATCAGTTTCCCAAACATTTTATAACGAAGCGAAACCTCACTCCTGCAAGGAAAATTATCGTCATCACGAATCAGGACTACGGCGTGACTTTAGTCAAGTCAACATCACCTGTAAATGAAAATGTCACCATCTTTTTTGTAGTACAGTGCTAAACAACCAGCATTCTATCGTAGCAAAACAACGCTCTCTCTGCCTTCTTGCTCTTTCAAGCTTGCGAGACCACAAAACGCTCATCAGCAAAATAAGTTTGTCTTGCAGCTGCTGGAAAGGAATTTGAGAAATTTTTTCTGCTGTTCTCTTCCGTTGTTTATGTTGTTTGCCACGGAACTGAAGAGCAATGCGTTAGAGTTGCTTGAAACGTAAGAAATGTTCTTGAATTCGTGATGTTTTGCTCACAACAAACAAGCTTGTAAAAAAGTGGAAAGTAGAATCTGATTTCATACAAAAAATAAGCTGTGGCGTTTGCATTTAAGCAATGGTTCCTTACTAGGGTGTCATGAGATCTAAATATGTGGTTAGCAATGTTTTCGGTGTCAAAGTATGCTGAAGTTTCAGAAATGTGAATTGCATATGGTGGGTTTTCTTTAAAAAATAAGTGCTTCTTCACACTTGGTTAACGTACAACCCTAATTAACCGCTTTCATTATAACTACAGTAGCGATGAAAGATTCAGATAACATCTTACGTGTTTCCAAACTGTGAAAAAATTTATTGATATTCGCTCTTTTGACTTTTACAAGAACTGGAAAACATGTGTGAGAATTGAAACGGCATATAGATTTTTGTTTTTCTAAGAATTGAAACAGCATATATTTTTTGTTTTGAAGCGGCATGTATATTTTTGTTGCTTTTTTTCTGTGTTCCTTTTGTTTTTTTTTTTGTGTCTCGCGAGTGTTTGGGAGTATCGACAAGAAGGTTTTTTTCGGGCTCGCAACTGCAAGTTTGGGAATGCTTTCAAGTATTTACAGACACAGCGTTTGTTCTTTATTGTTTCGCACCCGGGTGTTTTTGCAGCAAACAATACAGTATTTATTACAGGTTTCAGAAAAAGCTCCACACGTTCGTTTTTATTAAACGAAAGGAAGTTTCATTATAATCGCTTTGTACTCCCTTCGTCATGTCACGGGTGATCTGCGGGCGCCCACCCTGCTTACTCGGCGCCGTGGGTCACACGGCTGCTTTCTCAATTAATCACCTGTTTATCTCACATTCAAGGGCATACCACAAGGGTTAGTAGTGGTACACAAGATTTAAAAACACGTTAATCATAACAGACGACAGAGTTTTTTTGCTTGGGAATAAGAAAATTGCAATATTTCGCTTGGGAAGACACGGCGATAGAAAAACATATATATGGAGTGGTATTCACAAAACAAATGCATGACTTTTAGAAGAGTAAAAGAGTGAGAGTAGAAGCTAGTTTTGCCTCGTCATCTGCCGAAGAGCTTAAATTTTAATTGTTTGAGCGACTGTGAACTGGAGCTGCGTTATAAATTTTCTGGTGTCTTAAAAAAAATTGGAAAACTCGATCCTGCAGGTTAAAACGGTTCTTGACAAATGGTTAAGGTTAGGACCACCAATCTCGAATGATTAAAGAATTTGACTAAGTATCAGCAGTACCACCATCAAAACAACATATATTTTATCATGCCAACGACCTATAGATTAATGCGTGCAGTCAGTAGTCTGAATGCAGTGTCCGTATATTGAAATAGTGCGACTTGAAGCGTATTACAATAAAATATTGAGTAAACACGCCCACCAAGTATTATTAATTATTTTATTTTCCGCAACTTTGTCGAAGCTTTGAAGTCAGATTCTCCCCCGCTAGCTCATTTCAAAATATCACCTACTTAGGACGCGTTGTCTAATTTGCGCGTCGATGTACGAGGTGTTTTCAGAGCCAAACCCTTTGGAGACGATTACGTTGCAAGTTAGTACCTCGGCATTACACTTCCGCTGAAAGTCACATTTTGATTATGACGCCAGACATATCACGACAGTAACTTTTACTATTCTTGACAGTCGACGAGTGACTGCCAAATGTGTCATCACTGAGTGGAACGAAGATTCAAACCTAAGTTACGGTAGAACCACTCATGCTTTTTGACAGCTGGTGCTTTAAGTTACATCAAGACGAAGTGCACGAGATTCTGGCTAACATTAGGATGCCGAGAACGTTTTGACGGCATAGCTTTACATGGGTCCTGGTGCTCCCAGCATCAGTGCCACATTTATCTGCTTGAGAGTTGGCGTGGTTTGCAAACGTCTTGGGATCATTTATTTCAGCAAGCAGAACATTGCCACCTCATTGTTAATTCTTGTTAAGCAGTTGCTTTCTGTCACTATTGCTCTTTACAGTTCATTGGACACAGCTATGAATGGATTTGGCAAAATTCCCTCTGAAACCAAACGTGTTTATTGTAACTTTCTCCCGATCAGAGAAATACCAATTCTAAATGACGGGTGCACTTATCTTTTCAAAGCAGTTTTGTGCACGGCACGTTCCTAAACCACGCCACAGAATTAGTTGCGCCAGCTCGGAGCGCACAGCTACACACTCGTTGTCACGTGGCTTTGGAAAACGACCCTGTTGAGTGACGTCACGAATAGGTAACAGTTGATCGGCATTCTTCGCTCCGACCCTCTGGTGCGTACTGGCGTCGGGTGATTGACGTCATGCCATTCAAGCGTGACAAAAGCAAAGCGAACTGAAACGAGCTAAACCCACAGCTGAGAAGCGGGCTTTCTTGGCAAACAAACGATGCTACACGACCTTGAAACGGTCGCTTGTTGACAATTTTTCGCATTTAGCTGAGGGTTAGGCCAGTACAGCACGATTGTGCCTTTTCTCCTCTCGCCTGCCATGTGAAAAACTTGTTTTCGACAGCGAAATTCATCTGATCTTTTGAAAGTTTAAATGGCGTTTGTCTTGCTTACTCAAGCCAGCTGGGACAAGTTTGTTGACGCTTATGGCAGGCGATTTTTTTGGGTAATCACCTTCTCTGCAGTGAAAGTGTCATTTCCCTCAATTGACATTAAATAAGACCGGTTGCGACTGGTTCGCTTTAACAAGCAGAAGGCAAATATTGGAAGAATCGCATCTACGATTCCTTAATTCTCATCAGAAGTGATCACGAGTCAGAAATAAGTGGCTTGCGGTGTAGTATCTTGCATAAACACTTTTGTGCCAGTGGATGTGCAATATTTCACAGCTTTGTTTGACGTTGTTCTTTTCGTGATTTGCGATTTCCAAGCGTTTGTAAGTAATGGCTTCAAGAGGGGAAAAGAAAAAACAAATTTCCTGAGTGTCCTGTCCTTGGGCAGTCAGACTACTTGGAAGGAACCAATACGGAGAAAAACTTGAAGTAAATAATATATACATGAACAAACATGCAGTACCTGCAGTATAGTCATATTCTGATGAAAGGTAATGGTTCGCTACCTGTTTTCATAATTTTGATGTGTCGACTTACAATAGAGACTGCGGTTTTTGCAAGTACAGATCATGTGTGCGTATCGACTGTGGAATATCAAATGTAATATAATAATTATAATTCAATCATGGAACAGTCGTTTGCTTGTTCTGCACATACTTTTGCATTTCGCATATTACGTTATAATCTGCGCTACAAACACTGCTCAATGAAAGGTTGGTGATACAACACACCGTCATTTTCGATGAGCTAATTGGCAAAAATGTGCATGCTTTCAAACATTCTTTGGTGCAAGCAGCGATAACATAATTTTTCGCCCGTGCGAATGCCACACGCCAGCTTCCACACGCCTTCATCTTTTAGATTTTTTGAAGTTTAGGTGAGCGAGAATATATTAATATACCGCCCAAATTTTGAATCAGTGCCGTCATTGTGGACAGGCGCACATTCCCGCAGCTGCCCATCAGTGTTTAAGTGATTGTCTTTTCTTGGTAAATACTCAGAGTTGTCCATGGGACATATTTATCTGTCCCATTCCCATCCCATAGCAATTTATGCCTGTCCCATCTCATCCCATCCCATGGGACATTTCCCATGGGATTCCCATAGGAATGACATTCCCATGGACAAGCCTGTAAATACTACGCCAACAAAGAGTATCCAAATACAGTCGATGTTTAGGAAGAAGTCAGACTTTGTTGAAACGGCTTAATATAAAAAAAATTAAACAATTTGTTCTTTTGGATGCAAGTTTTGTGTTCAAATACAATCCTTTTCTGAAATCTGCTCGCGCAATGCAAGTACCATCTTCGCATGAGCAAAGACCTGATAGAACCTACCTATGTGGGACCAAATTCTAATCTTCGTCCCTCTCCTTAAACAAGCAATGCTGGTAATTGAGCCGAAATAGTTTATTATTTGAGCAATACGCAATCTCATGAGCAGTCAGTTTGAAAAGTAGAGCAACTCCTATACTAAATAGCGTTACAAAATTCAAGATACGGGGAAATATGGCTTGTCTCCCAAACAAATTTGTCCCCTTGCGAACTGTGTGCTGTTGGTACACCTATAATATGTTTAACCTGTTTTGTTTACAGATCTTTGCAACGCTCAATACTCCTTTAAACAGAAGAGAAAGGATGCTTTCTATGAAGTGTTTCCACACACGTTTGGACAATCAAAATTATTTTCAAAAGATTGGGAATTCAATTAAAGGAAGTTAGACCCTGAGTAGCACAAAACCAAAGAATGTGATTCCTCACACGATTCGTGCAAACTTGGGGTTTAACAGCGCAACTAGGATCATTTGACATGAAGCTCCTGCACGACTCAAAGTAGAATAAGCATAAACGCAGTGGCATGGCGACGGGAAGGTGGGTGAAGGTTAAATTTGAGTATACGTGTTTTCATTGCAGCACATGCAATGTTAGGGAACACGTCACACCTACTGCGTTTGTATGACATGCGTTTTATTCAAGAGGATGGAAGATCAGTTTCCCGCTGCTTTTTACCTCCTGATTGTGGGAACTGTGAGAAAATAAGCCTCGACCTTTGCGGTTGAAGCACTGTAAAGAATTCTGTCGGCCACTCATCAAACGCATTAGTTTCACGAAAGGAAACCAGATTTTTCTTATAAGAACTTGGTTTTGAACGGCAAGCGTTGTGCTACACGAACTTCAAGAAATGTTGAACAAGGACAACAAGTTTAATGTCAAATTTGGTATGAAAAACTTCCTGTATGCGAAAAAAGAATTTGAGCAAAGATTGGCAGCAATTAAAAGACAGTGGAACGATTTAGGAAAAAATTGAAGGTTTTGCAGGACTGATTATTGCGTTCATTTATGCAAATTAGGAGTCGCTCTTGCCAATCCTTCAATGTCATATGAAGCAGTCTCATTTGGACCGAAGATTTAGATCTAGCATGATTACTGTATAACATTGGGGAAACTTTACATGAGGCACTGGTATGTCGTGCGTGAAACTACAAACGCTTTTCAGCCTGCTGAAAGCAAAAGATGAACGTCATATAGTAAGCATTGTTGTTCCCGACATAACTTATGTTGTTGTGGTGGTGTAGAGCTGGCAGCATAATTGTGCAAGGAATTTATTTTTATGCTGTGTTTTTTCAAGAGTTTATTTTTGGTGCTGCTAGTTTTACGAATATCTTCTTTGCAGAGAACTTTTGATCCGCAAGGAATGCAAATTCGTTTACTGTTTTGAGAAACGTTCGTGATGACGTTTTTTGCCAAAGACGTTAACAGCGACTTGATTACGTAATGTTGGATTTTCCAGCTACGTCATATACGGGGCTTTCGATCACTGATCCATGTTAACTGTAACAATAACACTTTTTTGCATCGTCGATGTTTCTGGACCGCTAAGCCGCAGCACCAAATTCCATGAAACTTGCGCAACCTGTCGCATCAATAACCAGCTTCCACTAAAGCGGCGTTTTGCAAATATTTACTTTGACGACAGAAGACGCCATGAATCTTGTCGATGAGGAGCGGCGGTATGTCATATGCAAGCATAGACTTTTTTTAACAGACTTGTTTTTCAGTCTCGTGCTGATCGGATGAAAACGTTGCAATTTTCCTTCTGACATTTTGCTGAATTGTTGACACTTCGTGTGAGGCTGTGAAATGGCAAACTCACTCATGCACTGTGAACCGTTGCTGGATCCGGTGTAAAACTTTTGTTCATCCATCTTTTTAAAGATGGCCCACACTTCCGGCTTACAAATGCTTCAAGTTTTGATCCAAAGTGATTTTTACTGATTTTTTCTGTCTCACCAATATCGCTTGCTGAAAACGAACAGCAAATTTCCTGTTGTCAGCGAACATCAAATATTGCTTTAGGATAAGATTGCGTCAATAAAACTGCAGTTTGTACTCTTGGGGGTCACAAACCGCAAATGTTTGTCAGCGATTTCTTTGCAGCATCACAGAAAAAAATGATCTACACTGTGGTAAGCAACATGCTCTACGCAACTCCTGCCATAAAAAGTGGATTTTTTGACAAACAGGTTTTATGCCGCGAGATAATGTGGAAGCAGATCAGAGAAGGTTATTAATGAAAGGTTATCTGAAAGTTTTGCAAAAATTTGTCAAGCGTTTGCTTTCACCAACCACCCCAAACGCTCAACACTCTTTTTCTTCAAAAAATGCTGTTTCACCGCAAAACTATAGTTTTTATTTGCTGATAGCGCCACGAAAAGTAGAAGGAACGTTCAAAGTCCAATTCATCAGATATCTTGAGGAGAAACTTATTCCACTCGTGACTCACTAAAGTTAGCTTCTAAGAGGCTCGAAAAGAGGGTTTCAACGTGTGAATAAATAACGACCGTCACGCTCCATTTGCCACAGGTGATCTCAACGATTCGAAAGGTTACTGGCGACATGCGATAAGTCAGTGACGACAAACCTGTTATCGTCTTTTCAAAATCTGCAACGGAATCACGATCGACAAAGTGTTTAAATTAAACAATAACGAACCTACCTATTTTTTGCCGAAAGACATACTTTGTCTATATTTAGAACAGAAAAAACGGTGTTAAGGAGGACTGGAGGAATAAATTCCGCAACAAGTTCAAAGCGCAAGTGCACGTGGCTTGCTGTAAGTGGGGAGCTACCCCATAAATTGAGTAATCTTTTTGATACACGTTCAACAAAATTAGCAAACAATAATGCTACAAGAGCACTTCGTCAAAGCGTTGGTGTGTTTGCTTGGAAAAAATATTGAAAGATCTGTGCTTAGTTTAACGTTTTACTTCTTTTTCAGAAATTTCAAAACATGTGAAGTCTAGCATTCCACAGCGTTTTCTGCGTCCAGGATGATAACGTCGCTCAAGCGTAACGGGCAAAAATATGTGATCTCAGGTGCACTGTTGTTTCGTGACCAAGCTTTGGCGTTCGCTGAATATCCGAACAAACAGCTTGCGCAAGTCAGATAAGAGCCTAGTTTGCTCGAACCAACTCGTTGTTGTTTTTCACTGAAAGGAAAGTGCTGATCTCTTTGCATAAACAACGGGTATCCTTGTTTGGCAGTGCGTCTTCTTTTGCCCAGCGCAAACCTTGATCACTTTCAGAAATCTCGCAAATCGCTGACAAGAGCAGAGTTGGTCCGGTGGGTACTTCCCCTTCGCAAATTTCCCGTATAAAAAAAACATCACAGAATAATTTCGAGCAAATGGCCTGCCGTCACCTGTAAACAGTTAACTATCCTGCTGGTAAATGCTTAAACTGTTTTACCATTTGTGAATGCTGTAGCTGTTCGGAATATGGCGCATTTCAAGTGGTTTCAAAGCATAACCATTGTAACAGCTCAGTCTCTTTTCGCTCGGTCATTGTTGTCTATGCGTAGTAAGCGATAATGTTGGAGAATAGTCAAGCACACTTGTTCTGCCTGTAAAAAAGTACTTGGCTTTATTGTTATCGGCACAATTTCTCACAAAAAAATACTTATTCGCTGCAAACACAGCGTTCGAATATTCCGAAACAAGCCAAGTCAGTAAATTACTCAGGGTCGGTAACACAAAGCATTTAATTCAAACTTCATTTGATGTTCGTGCGATCGTTTTTCGATTACATTTCCAAAAATTCGATTTTTTTTCTGCAGAAGTTCGCTGGTTTCGGGAATGCAGCATCCTGTAATTTGATTTGCGTAACATACAAGAAAAAACACCATAAATGAGGCCTAATCCTCCTTTACATGTCGACAAAGTTTTTTGACTCAAGATATTTTCTTGTCTGTTGGAAACAGATCCATGTGGCTCTGCAATTACATTTCCCGGCCTCTTAGTATAACCGGCGGCTGTTCTACACAAAACTATGTGCGGTTATATGATGTGGCGCTACGCCAACCGTTTCTGTATTCGGCTTAACTTTTCCAAAAATGTAAATCGCCACCGTACCGGTGAATATTTTTAATGTCTGAGTCAGTAGCGCAATCTATTTTCTGTCGGTAGGAATGTAACTTTCGTCGGCTGCCAACGTGCGAAGCACCACGAGCAGCCATGATAGAGCCGCCGTAGCATGAAACAAAACGACCACTTCAGTGTTTCCTGAGGCGTGTAAGTTTGACTACGCACAATAACGCGAGCTTATGTTCGTGACGCAAAACCATTCTACAGTTGAAAGGAACCGTTGCTATCCTGACGAAAATACTCGCAAACGAAGAATTCTTGTTTCGAGGTACAGTAAAATGTTTCTCCACAAATTAGGTGAGCAAACGTTTTTGATTTATATCTATTGTCCAGTGTAATCTATACTTCCATGTTGACGATGACGACTGTTGGTAATTTTGAAAAACAGCTTATAAATCATGGTATAAACAGCATAAACGGAATCACGTGGACTCTAGCTTTGCTTAGAAGCTGTACAACGAAAATCGTTAATCATACCAAGTTAGACTTGTTAACATTTCCAGTCCCCTGAAGGAGTTATGCATCAAATACCATCGTCACAAGCAGTTATGTAACAAATACGATCGTCACAAGCAGGTATGTAACAAATACTATCATCACAAATAGTTATGTAACAAATACTATCGTCACAAATAGTTATGTAACAAATACAACCAACAAAAATCATGCAAATCTTTGACTCAACAACCTGAACATCTGTTACTGAGGTTCTCAAGTTGTGTCCAATGACACGTGATGAGTTGTGTCGAATGGCACAGACCAACAAAATTCAGATTTTGTAAGCTAGAACTATACCAAAGTTGAAAGCAAATGATTTTTTATTTTATAAATTACAATACGTACAAGTCTGACTGTCGTCTGAAAGACCCCAGCGGTGAAATGGAAATAAAGTTTAAGCAAAATTTTGACAACGAAACTCTGTTTTTGCAAAAAAAGCCTTGGTCGCTTCTATTTTTCAATTGATCGTTGGGACAGAAATCTTTTCCGCGCTTGCAAGCTTTCTATTGCCGTTAAATTATTTTCTAATGAGTAAGTTATTTCTACTGAGCACCAAGGTATTGTATTTCTGCTCAAAAGTTTGTGGCCGTGTCGGTTGAGTTAAATCACAACCTTTCACCGCGTGCGTTGGACTCTGAAAAAAGTTTGTTGTCACCAGTCCTCTTCAAAATCTTTGAATTGGATGAACAGTCACAGCCAAGTCGACGAGGGAGTCAAGAAAACTGCAGGATCAGCCGCTAACTCTTTGTAGAGAATTTAATGCTGCTCGCATCCTCCGGCCAGTGTGGCCCATACGCACTTGATCGGTTTGCATCTGCGTGTATTAAAGTTGCAGTGAAATTAGTCAAGGTGTCATGACATTCCAGAAACCCAAGCCAGTGTGCTTTGCAAGTAAGCGGCATTGCACTGCAACAGGTCGAGAAGTTCAAGTATGTTCAGGTTTTGCTTACAAGTGATGAGACGCAGAACAAAGAGACTGAAACCGGGATTGGTGAAGAAACACGCTGTTTCATGAGCTTCATCGTTCCACGGTCGCGAAACGGAAGCTTTCAACCACAGAAGAGGTTTCCGTTTTCCAATCGTTTTTGTTCCGATCCTCACTCATGGTCAGCAATGTTGGGTCATGACCGAAAGAGGGTCATTTCAAATTCAAGCGGTAAAGATGGAATTTTTACGAAGAGTTCACAGAGTAACGCGACGTGACAAAGTGCGCAGCTGTGAATGTCGTGAAGCTCTGAACGTTAAGCATACCATACGTTCCGTTTCAGCCGGGACAGTCCCGGTTTGAAGGCTTTGTCCCGGCGTCCCAGTCAGCCAGCCAAAACGTCCCGATGTCAAGCCAAATTTCTGACTTGCGAATTTTCTGACTTCACTCCGTGTGCGCATGCAACGGATGATATTCTACATATCAAATACGTTGAGAAAACTGATGACTAGGGCTCAAGGTTTAGTGTTTAAGTAAGTGTGTCGGGTTAGGTATGGATTAGGGTTACAAAAGGAAAAATAATTGAGGTTTAAGGCTAAGGCCATATTTATCAGTGGTTATATTGATTCTCGTACTGTTTGTTGTGGGTATCTGATATCTAACCAAAATGTTTTAATTTACACGACGCACATCAAAAAGTAAACGCCAAACTTTATTCCTTTACTATGAGAAGCAAAATAACTGACAAACAATAATAGGTCAGAAAATTTCGCTTGACAACGGTTTGGCATTTCGTCAGCAATCGCGAATAGCATGTGGTCTGATAACAGAAGTAGAATGTGAAAGCCCTTATCATCTGTAAAATTAATACTGACTTTTCCTGCTGTGATTTCTACGAGAAAATAAAATCTAACAAAGATTTCTTGAAGAAGGTATTGTTTATAGATAGGTATGATTGAACGAATGTGTAAATTTACAAATGCTCGCACATTGTTTTGTTTCATAGTAAAATGTATTATTTTAGGTTTCAGTGGTGTCTTCACTGTAGGAAACCAAAATACTGCACACTCCAAGTAAGCTCTAACCACATTTATCTGATAAGGTTCGTTGTTCTGAAGCGTTCCGGTTTTCAATCACAAAAATATGCCATGCTTACCTGAACGTTGAACAATAACGTTGAAGCCCTGAACGTTACGATCAGAGAAATTGTACCTATAGATGGTTTGGTCATGTGACCAGAATGCCCCAAGAAAGTTCAGCGAAGCAAGTCTTCCTGGCTACACCTCCACGGAAACACACCCACCCCTGACGAAAAATAGGTTAGTTCTGACAGAACATGTGGTGACGACACTGTCAAAACTAAAAGTTCACCAAACGCTATCCAGTTCGAAAATAACAAAATTGACGTCACTTTATTTTTTAGAAAATAACAGAGATGACGTCGATTTTAGGCCTTTTCAGAGAAGCACCGGTCCGTTGCGATGTAAACCTCACGTACACATTTAAAGATCGGACTGCGTCAAGCTATCTGAACGCACATCAGAGGCAATACAGAAGCTTTCCAATGTGCACTTTTACAGCTTGAAACAATAAGATCAGCACAAATACCTTCATATTTTTTGCGCCCGCGGTCATTCTTCGGGTCAAAAATTTCTTTGCCCGATAAAGCGACGTCATAATCGAGGTCGCAATCTGAGATATCCGATTCACTCGACCTGAGCAATGAAAAAAAGGTAGACGTAAGCTGAGTCACTAACCAAAACTGTGCGAAAGCTGCAAAGCGAAACTGACCGTTTCAAGGTCTGGTTTTCAAAGCTGAGGAAGAGCTAAGATTTTCAATCCTTTGTTGAAAACTTCCTAACAATCCAAAATGCAACAAAAAGCGAAAACAGGTAGTCTACCGTGATCAAGCGATTTTCACGCAAAAGAAACATTAAAAATAAAATGCATTTCCAATGACAGACTTTTAAAATATTTAATTCAACGCTTCACAGAACTTTAAGTAAATAGAAAAAGATTATGTAATACAAGAGAGAATTTTGGTCAGTTGCGATGGTTCATAACGTTTCTTGGACCAGCAAGTGAAGCCTTTTCCCATCTTTGCACCATAATTTTGTTCTTTACGTTGGTACATTTTGCCTGTGTTTCTTGGCCTCAACTGGTGGTGGTGATTTTGCATTTCTGGCATTATCATTTTTGGCACTTCATACGCCGGAAACTGTAAAATCGTGTAAAATTGGATTTTGCAACAAAAGCGCAGGTTGACTGCATAGCTTAGATCAATTAAAGACCACAGCGAAAAATCTGGTAGTTGAAGGTTCACGTTTTTCACAGTATTTTATCTTTTTCTGACGAAAAGCACTTGTACACTAGCAGAATTCACAAACTTACAGTAGCCTATCAAATAGAATTCCTTGTTTTATAAAGCAAGAGTTAGTGCCAGATGGTGAACATGCATAATTCTGTATTTTCTTGGATTAAATGATTGTTATTAGTTTTCCGTTCGCAGTAGATAAACTGTACGTTTGGTCTTTTGCGTTTAGGCTGAATTTAACAAAATCACATGCTCCCACGAAAGACCTGGAATAGATTTTGAGCCATGGAAACATCACATTGCTTAAAACGCAATCATTCCAACGCTTTTGCGCCTCCGTTCGTTTTAACGCTTTCAAGAACAAAAGCGTTCAATTAAGGTGGACGGTGGGCTCTTGCAAAACCGCTATAAACCGGTATCTTATCGTCTGTTCTCATGCACTGCAGGCGAATGGTGTAAAACAAAGATTCGATCAAACTTTTCACCGCAGAACGGCACATAATGGCATTGGCAGGGTATTTTCCGCAATATCTTGTCAACGAACGTATCTCAGATCAGACACCACCATGGCAGCAAAATTAACAGACGGTTAGACTGTATGAGGTCACCCAGGGTTAGTAACGAAAACGGAATGTGCTTTGAGGTTCAAGCCAAGTAGATTGCATCCGTCGAAACCGGGAAATTTCCTGACAGCTGCGTGTGTCCATTGTCTACTGTAAGCGGCTTCAATGGGAAGAAAACTAAAAAGCAAAGCATAGTGCTGCATCGAAAGCTTGGGTGGGGTCCTGCAATTACACTTTCACTTTCCACGAGTAAACTTCACGCTTCAGAGGTTGCGGAGTGGAAGGACTTTGGTCACGAACAAGACAATTTCGTGAACTGCACTCGAGCAAGGAAGGATCTGCTCGCCTGTTTCATCCTGGTGCCTCGCATGCAAGCATCTGTGCCTCTCATGTGCAGGTGTGAACGAATTCCGGTCGATCGTTATGGCGCGGTTGACAGAACTTATGGGCACAGAAGAATTAATAGCGATTTCAGATTGTTCGTTGTAGCATGCGTGTCAATCAATAAGCAATCTGGAAGCGATTAGTCCACAACACCGAACTGCTGCAATGTTCCTGGGGCAGTCGAGCATGAAACTTGGGTAGAGCCTATGCGACTGATAAAGAATGGCACTGCAAACAAAATTTGAATAGTATGAACGTGAGCATTTGCATGCCTGGTACTGCTTGCGCGCAAACCAGCTCTTACGACGCAGGATCACGTCAACTACTGTAATATGTTATTACAGCAATTTTCTTCCATCACATGCCAATTCAACATGAAATGTGGAAGCACCAGAGTGCGACTCACGTTTTTTCAAACGTTTGAACTTTTACTTATGGCTAATTGTTTATGAAGGTAACTTGTACACAAGTTCCGAGAAATACCTTACCGGCGATTACGTAAGACCGTGGTGAAAGGCCGCGGGCATTAACCTATACAAGCTATACTCGCGAATACCGCAGCTAAAAAGTAGTAAACTTTATATCGTAATGCAAAATTAATGGTCGAATTATTCGAACGTATAAGACTGCGTTTCTAGAGAATCAGGGGACTCACATCATAGGGTCTCTGCGGTATCGAGTTAAAGAAGGGAAAAAATTCTGCCAAAATTCATTTGAAACTTTTTATTGAAATTCAGTTGATAAAGTGTTAAGCACCGAACATGGGAATATTGAACATATAGAGCAAAATCTAATTATTTGTGTATGGGGCGATAATTCCGTTTATGTAAAGAAAAACTTTTGCGGTTGTTGTTGGGCACGTTGCGACGTGTGAAGATTTTGTTGATGGCCAAACATTTGACTCTGGGCAGAATCGTTTCAGGTGAAGTCAAGGATAAATGCTCATCAAAGGGAGGAAATGCCAGAAATTTTATCCCCTCAGCTTAAATCAACGTAACTGTAAACCAGGAGTCTCCAAACCTTTTTGTCACAAGCTGTTAAACAACAGTTGGAGGGCCGGACAACCTTACGTAATATGATTGTTTCGGGATATGTTACATTCTACCAAATCAACAAAATTTTTGTGAATATGTTATTTTATCATTATTGACAAGATGTCTTTGCGGGCCTGATGAAATGGCTTCGCGGGCTGAATTTGGCCCGCGGACCGTAGTTTGGAGACTCCTACTGCAGACCAGTCATAAATTGCTGCTTGTCAGTTGTCACCCTGCCAATTTTTAGGATTTAGACGCATACGCGATGATTGCAGGTGCAAATGAAATAATCGCTACCCATTCAAGTTAGGGCTTCATCGCCAATCAATCCGAGGTACTACAAAGCACACATATCGGTATATGGCAAAGTTGACAGTGGCGTTGAACAAAGGTGTGGGCTGCTTGTGGGGTACTTATATTATTGTGGTATATCAGAGGTTTTCACACAAGCGTCAGCGCATGACTGTCAAATTCAAATTTCTTCGAGTGCCTAATGAGGACTTCACGAGAAAGTTATCACAATGATAAAAAAGTAAATAGAAAGATAACATAATAAGAACCCATGCGGTGTCTTTCAAATGTTATTTTGCCCATTCACTAAACTTGTAATAAAGGAGTTTAATGAGTAAGGTGGAAAAATTGATTTATGTAATCGCTGGCCGGCCAATTCAAACAGTGATGAACAAAACAAATTATTTAATTGCTATTTATTGGAAAAAAATTTTTTAAATTGCAGGTCACACAAAATTCTCTTGCGAGCCGTATGTATAGCCTGCGGGCAGTACGTATGAGACCCCTGAGTTAGCGGAGCGCCAAAGAGTTTAGAAAGTTTTTTGAGGGAATTAGCAAAGTGTTCGTTTCCCATCGGGAAGCTACTGAGCAATTTAAGGACGTCACCAACTGTCTTCACAGTTACGTGTATGGACCTGGCTATTTCTTCAGTGTTCGCGTAGTTCATCCAAGGCAAGTCTTAGCCTGCTATAGACACTCAGTCTTGGAAAAATTCAGAGGAAAACACTATTGATCACATTGCAACATACGACCGGTGACTGTGATGCAGGATTGTTTGCAGCTAGTTTTAAATTGATGTCAGTCACTATCAAGGCCAGTGATGTGCCGTGGTGAAAAGCAGATACGGGACTTTCAAAAACAACCTCTTCGCTATTTTGATCGCACCACCGTAATCGTTTGATGCCGTTTTATTGGATTATGACGCAATAGCTGAGAAATCATTGTGTAATTCAATTACGCGTGCTTTTTACCATTCAAACAAAAATAACTGCCATCGGCGTGCCGGTTACAACTGCACAGCCACGAAAGGCCACTTGGGGCTGCACATTTAAATTACATGGAATTTTTCTCTTCGTGTTTACAACGAAATAACCTGACGGCGGTATTTCCGAACTTGGAATGATGATACAGTATAAATGTGAAACTTCATTTCCATGTATCCGAACTAGTCGTGGCTCTTTGACTTATAGCTCTGGAAACTGGTGCTGATTTGAACTCATGGTGCCCATTGTGTCTTAACCTATCTCTCCGTTTCTCACAATTTTGTGGAGAGATACGGTTGCGTAAGACAATCTACTACAAAAAGGGCACGTTCATGACTGTCAGAACCGGCAAAGCAAAGACAAAAAACAAAAACAAGACACATTCTACGCAGGCTAAAACTGAATGATTGCCTGCAGGGGATGCTACGTGCAAGGTATGTCGATGTAAATTTACGAAAAGGATACGAGACGATGTATGTGTGAGGAACACCATCCGCTGTACTGCAAAATTTGCAAAATCAGGCTAATCGATAAAGATTTTGTGAATTTTTATGGCAAGGAAGCATGTTTTTCCGAGGAAAAAATCAGACCCTATGCTGTTTTGTGAGTTCCGGCAATGAAAGGGGGAACGTAAAGCGTTCGGGCATAATGGAGAGACGGAGATTGGTTCTATGAAAGTTTTTTCTTCATATTCAATTTTGTTTAATGTACGTAAAATCTGTTAATTATCAAACGATTTACATCCAATCTGCAAAAAACTATAATCATCACAACCGGCGTCTAAATTCGAGGCAGTGACAAATTTTTCAAGGAAAACTCTTTTTGCTTATATCCTGAAAGAGCCTTCCCGTACACCTATTAAAATTATGAAGAAACAGATGAAATCTCTCCGATTCTGCACGCTTTAAAACAACAGCTGGAGTCTGGTTGTTCTACTGCGAAATCGCAACTATGTAAAAGCGTTTAGGATCAACCAAGTTTTATTTCAGTTTACTGATCGGGTTTACCGAAAGTCTGTCGTTTTCATTGAACCGCTATTCTTTTGCTTTTGGCAGAGTCTTTAATAAATATCTTACAAGAAAACAACCAAATGTGTCTGCTTCAAACTTGATCATTGCCCTTGCAGAGCAAATTGTTTTGATTTATTCAGAATGTTCCTGCTCAGTAAGTTTCCTGCACTATTCAGTACAGTTTGTTACAGTGACATGTCATATGAGATGCTTCACGCAGTGGTGGATTTAGCCCACTGGTTCCCAACCTTTTTTGGTCCGTGGCCCATCTTTTTAAAAAAATATCCGATGGACCACTTTGCTATGCTGACACCTCATGAACAACTATAGTCAAAACTGTATTGCACAAAGGTCAATAAACTCAAGGGCATGTTCAATCTTAGTCCTTATGAAATAGTAATCAATAAACTAGGATTTATGGAACTCTCAAGGATTTATGTAAGTCTCTGTGGACCACAAGAAATTCCAGGTGGACCACGTTGAAAATCACTGATTTAGAGCGACTTGCCTCGTACCCTTCTTTTCTGAAGTGCCGCGAGACCTCTTTTCTTAAAATGTCAATTACGGTATTAATACATTTAGGTTGGCTTACCAATTCTGCTTCACATCAGTGCTTCAAATTCACTCAGGTTTGAATCAGAAGCGGACCCAGCCAATAAATTTGAGGGGGCGATTTCAATATCGCTTGGCAGGTAGTCAAGTCTCAAATCTCATAACAGCTTCGCTATCCTGTAAGTGAGATGAGTATACTTCGCAACACTGCTGTGAAAAAACAGTGGACGGCAAAATGGCCTTGTATCGCGAATGTTGTTTTCCGAATTGTACAAAATAATAGTGAATAAATTTGCTCTTGTAGGTTTTAAGGGGCTGATCGCCCCAATCGCTCTCCTCTGGATTCGCCCCTGAGTTGAATATATTATCACCAATGTATTACTTTCTGCAAGCTACGCCTACCACTCTACAATAGATTTGCAAGTTGTATTGCAGATGTGATCTTTTTGGAATTTATGTTTTCTTGAATAAGACAAAAGCTCTTGATTTATAAACGTTTTAACAGTTAGCGTTTGCGTTCAAGTTTGGTTCTAGTCTGTAGTTGTACTTGTTTAAGTTTTGAGTGAAACACATGCGATTATGTATCGCTGATTCTATCATGTTGTTATGCTGTCTGTTCTTAATAAATTATGCGTATGTTAACGTCTTGGTTAAAATATTCATTACTAACTTTTGTGCATGATGATCAATTAGCACATTATCAAAGTCTTGAACAATTTTACTTTTCTATTTTTTGGGATATGTACAATGTAGGGAGTAGTGAATTTCAAACAAAGAAAGACATACGCAATGTACAAGTCTAGTTCTAGTACGTACATGGTCATTTACATTGAAAAGTACAAAAATGGCCATTTGAGCATGCACGAATTTGCATTGTGAACGACAAACATGTTTTTGCCGTGTTTTTGTTTTAATAATGTTATGACGATCTCGTGCAAAATCTATATTTTTGAGTTCGACAGTTTTTGAAAAGGTGACTTACACAACGGTTGGAACCTTTTGAAACGCTTGAAACCATTGTGGAACTAGGAAATTTAAAATATCTTAAATTGGTATGCTTTACGCGTTCGGAGGAAGGTAATATTAAATTCCAGTGAGAAATAATATTTACCATTGCATTTTCAGTTATATTTATGGCGCAAAGCTATTTTTTCACTGCGGAAATGTCAGCAGCCATCACAAATCCGTTTGTGATATCCGGCTTGGTGCATATCCATTGTTTACACTGTACCACTAACGATAGAACGTTTCATTGTACTGGCTGTGTATTACCCTTGGAGTGCCACAGAGTGCACGATGTGCAGCAAGATCAGCGCTCGTATCCGCTTGTTGTGCTCCGGTGGCCACAAGGCTACTTTTGTAATTTGTAGTGAATGCTGCATTGATGGCGAGCCAGTGGCAGCACTGCGCGGGAAGTGTTCCCTTGAACCCACTGCCGCATTGATGCGGAGCACAATGTTGAAGAACCCGCAGGTACTATATTTGTCAGAGCAATCGGGGACAAACACATATTGAAGACGTTTCTGCAAATATCTGTTGCCATCGTCAACAGGTTGAAGAAACCTTACCTTTAAAATCTATCGCACTGGCCATAAATTTTATCGCAAATCCGCTGAAGCGCGACATGCTTGTAATCGTTGAAGTGAAATTTCAAATTTGTCAAACAGCAGAGCAACAGCAAAAAATGTTGGGGGACACTGCGAAGAGACTCGTCAGCACTACGCCATTATCGCTACAGCGCAAAAGATGGAAAGCTCACCATGCATATTTGTAACAATCACATATGACCTTTAATTTGGCTGCGTTGTCATGGCCGATAATCTTGCACCAAGAAAATATGCGAACCTGCGGGTTTTTCCAGTACATTTTCTCAAGGAGAAAGGTTTCATTGGCATTCGACTGTTTTTCGTGGAAATTTATTGTATTTTCAGGTTTTCGATGGACAAAGGTGATTTTTTCACAACAGGTAAAACAAATCACAGTGTTTGTTCATCAAAACACTCTCAGCATTAATCGGATAAAGATATTGGGAAGAATACATCTTGAAAGGTGGAGTTTTTCGTAACGTATGCAGTGACTGAAAACTTGAGCTCAAATCCTTTTAAACAAGACACCAGGCTAAAACGCAGCAAGTACCACTTTCTCATCATCTATATCGTCGGTATCACCTCAGTTGGTACGTTGGCATTTCCGATATGTGATTACCACGGCTCGAGTGCGAAAGGACAGTGCCTCTGGCTTTTCCGCTTCCCAAACTCAAACGCAGACTTGGCTCTACAAATGATCATTGGGTTTTCGATTCTGTAAATTCTTTGGATTGATGTGGCACTGGTTTTGGCAAACACAAAATTGGAACGAATTAAGTGTTTGATAACGCAAAGGTAAAATAAACACAGCCGACTATTTCAGTGCTCTGGCGAGTTCTTGTATTCAAGGCCTTTTGATATGTTACGACCACTGCTCTTTTTCAAATCTTTATTACTCTTATTTTGTTTTTTTATCGTCTGACATCTGCATTTATGGCCCGTTTCCTGCTGCTATTCGGTAGTCGTAATTGATTTACCTAGAAAATCAGCTCTAACCCTGCATCATGTATTTATCAACCGGACAAATTTTTAAGCGTGTAGGCGTAACGAACTCTAAGAATGCGGGGCACAAGATTTTTCCCAGTAAGGTGTATTTTTGCCCAACACATTCAGTATTTCTCGCAAAAGCTTGTATTTCTGCTCAAAACAACACTTTTCCCAAAAGCCAACGCATAACGACTATTTTTATTGACAGCATTTAGTCAAGAACTTCTATTTTTTACCAACAACTGATATGTACCACACAGCTTGTATGCGTTTATCACAAAAGTTATAAACAACTTCTGTAGAAATTTTGATAGAATTAAACGTTATAATTACGTCAGTGTTATTGTTCTGTCCAACAGTTCTCATTTTTTACCAACAAATCGCGATTTCTAAATGGTGTAGGAAACTGAACCGCAGCAGTTACAACTACGCCTTTGACACAAATTAATTTTGCTTCATATTTTTTGCCACAACGATAAATGCAGCTGGCACTAGCATCAGTGCAGTTCTTTCTTTCAAGGCAAACTACATCAAAGAAAGTTGAGTGAGAGAAGTTTTGCACTGTTAAAGTGAGCAATGATATCGCAATTTTTAGTGATCTAACAAAAATTTCCATTTTCGAAAAGCTCCGTCAAATGAAGGCTACGAATCGCTAAACGGTTTGATTTGCTCAGAATCATTTTACGAACCAAGAAAAGCTGTAAGCTTTGACTTAACTTCACCTCGCTGAATTTGTCTGAAAACAGGTTTACGTTTTGTCACTTGCATTTTGCATCTGACTGACTGAGCTTCTTCACTAAGTTGATCGGCAGGACATGAGCAAAATACTTTATTTGCATAACGCGCATCTGCCATGGAGAAAAGCCTTATCCGCTTATTTGCAAAGTGATCCTCCTTCCGATTGGGCATCCCTCCTCGATGAATGCACTGGTATATTAAACAGAATAGATAATACCGTCCACGGTTTCAAATTCTGGTTACGTGGAGGCTTCGGCTCTGATTTTCACTGAAAAACCTACGCAAGAATCCATCTTTTAAATAAATATTCACTTTATTTAACACAGAACGGTTTGCATCGATGATGAAATGGGGAATAAAACACTAGAAACGTCCGAATCTTGTCAGCACGATGGTTGGTCCGAATATACGAAGGTAAAACAGTCAACGAGTACAAAACAAGAACGCTAAGCGCAACAAGCAGAAACCATGTTATCAACAAACACATATAATATAGCTCCAAAAACGCAATACTCCAAACAAAGCAGTATGGTCTTTTTCCCATTTTGAAGCAGCAGCGTCTTTTTGTGTGTTAGTTTTGCGCAATATTTTTGAACTGTTATTGTTTTCTGCACCTTTAGATTGCGGCAAAGGAGAGATAATAACCGTCCCGATCGATGGTTGAAAGTTTTTCTTTGTACTGAAACGCTGTGAGATTCGCGATCTAAAAACGTTTCTTGCGTCACACAGTCGCATGGTATGTCACGTGATAGCGGTGGTTACACCTCGCAGTGCAATCGTTCTTTGGTAAATAAATTGTTAAGTTACCGTGGCATACGAAACTTCGAGACGGCCAAGTCAGAGAATTCACGTGATCGACGGATTGGCCGCCGTATTCGGTTTCATATTACGCTTGCCCTTTCTCCTTACTTATCAAGCGCGTGACGACAACGCGAGCATTCACCAACAGTTCTGCTTACGTGAAGCACGGGAGATGAAGTTTAACCCGGTTGTAGTGGTTGGGACAAACAAACATAACAAAAGCACACGAGATCAGCATACACTGCAGGCAGTAAACCGGAGTCATTTAACATAATAACTTTCTAGCAAAAGCACATACGATGTGGAGCCCCATGGCAAATGCTTGGCTTCGAATAAATACTAGGCAAGAGCTGTGCTTAAAATAAGTCGGCTTTTATTTCAGAACGTCGAACGCACTTCATGGTCATTTTCTATTCTCTGCACAGAACGGCTGGAGCTGTTCACAGGCACCACATGCAATGATCCAAAAGAACGACTTGAGCAAATTGCGATCGCATAAATACACCTTGAAAGCTGACAGCGGTTTGTACACAGTAGTCGGTAATATTTCGCACGTTACAGCACTTGTTTGCAATTAAATGGTGCAGTCAGTAGCTCTATGTAACATTTTAGGTGAGTCCACCCAAAAGGCATTGCTATAAACAAAACAAACGTTAAACAGAAATGTTTTAGTACGGGAATGAGAGATTGCAAAGGACGGCCTCTACTTTATTGGGTTTTGAGTATAAAAGAAGAAAGTCTTTTGGCAGTGACGCAAAAATGTGCAATCATCAGCGCTTTGTTTTTTTCGCATTATTGACAAAGTCACTCGTGAGTGCCAAAAATCTCGCAAAGCATTGTGTCCAACTTCTTCCTTGTAGTGAAATTCGGTGTGTTTGGCGGGACTGCCTTCGTTGCCCCATCAACGTGCAGTCTTCACTCGCAAAAATACACAAATAAGAGAATCTTCGAATGTAAATGTCTCATTTCAGTCTCTACAAAGCCAACAATTTCGGCGACTGAACAACTGAATCCGGGCTTTGGTCACTGGACGAACTTCGTCGGTGAGCAGCAGCGCAATTAATTGCCTGTTGCTGTTGTCCTTGACCGTGTATCGAAGAGAAAGACACATTGCCAGTGTAGTTCGGTGTTAGCAGTTTCTGATTATGTAGAGAGTATTCCGATCCAGTGGAACACGTTATGAAAGGAAAGTTGGTATCGGTTGTAGCGGTGGTGCTTGTCATTCCTGGAGTGCTGGGAAAAGCAAACACTCCCGTGCTAACAGATGGCGTAGCGAGGGTGCAGACAGGGGTGTTCAATGGTGCATCCGCCAATACGTCAAGTCCATCCAATGTGATGGTAGGGAATCGGCTACTGTGGGTAGAGGTAGAAAAACTT
>JGI24021J15306_10000922_pt1 | contig 26312 bp, 10 predicted proteins | sample Ectturendosymbi1_FD_15306 | JGI IMG/M metagenome (IMG submission 15306) | reverse complement strand
CTTGATGATATAGCCATAATCAAGATTCTTATAAACTAAAGCAACCTGTAATATTAATGAGTTTTAAGTCACAAACTAGAATAAAAGAGAGGACGTGCAGTGGTGCATTGTGCAAGCAATTAAACATAATGTACAGTAGCCTACTTCAACATTTTTGATGTCACAAAGAAACAATGGATAATTAAGACATGCCACAGATAGCATATGAATTGAAATCTGCGATGTCACAGGGAAGTCTAAGAGTAGAGCTAAACCATTCACCAAGGCCTTCACAAAAATCGAAATTTTCAAATAACCTAAAAAGTTGACCTGATAGAAAATAACGGACTGCATTTTTGAAATTAACGACCCAAAGTTAGTCTAAATCAGCTCTAAAACCTTGAGCACCAAAATTGTGTTGGCCAGTGTAATTCAAATATTAAATATAGGCACAATTTTTAAAAAAGATCAACCATAAAGAAAACAAATTTTTTAAAACGGAAAATATTGTGTTTATTTTTGCTTTAAACTTTTCAGCAAATAAATCATAAATTATCCACAATGACTACAACATACTTCTATACTCATTTATTTTTATTATGATGAACATCAAAACATTCAAATAATAACGTTATCGTAGTCTATAGGTCTACATAACGTTGCCTGATGAAGATGTGTATCTTACCAAAAAATCAAACAACATATTGCAACTGCAAACGGCAATTTCTTTTAAAACGAAACACATTCAATCTGAATTGTGCAATAAACTATTCAATGCAAGTCATGTGTCACTTCTGTTCCAAAAACACGATTCTATCGAGACACAAACATATCCAGCTTTTTCCGTTTAAATTACACAAAAGTGCTAATTAAAACAAAGCAACACTTTCTGTGCCTTTATCGATGTAAAGTCGTCTATGATTTCATCAAAGCAAACTTTTGCTGTTTTATCCCTTTTTATTCTCATCAAAGCTATGTCACATAACCTTCCCTGACTTGTTCTTAATCAATGAGGCCCAGAGATATGAAAGGGCCACTTTCAGTTTACTGAAAGAACGTTCGCAGCTTGCAGTAAATACTGTAATGTATAACAGCCACTATCTGCATTATTTGCAAAAATCAATTCGAAGAATGTCAGGAGGACTTCAGGACACGATAACTTTAAGGTACAGCATTTGAAACCAGTATTTTGCAATCTAGACTCTTCTCGTATAATTGCTTGCCATCTGAATCTGAACTCTACACGGCTCGTAAATTGTCACACGTAGATTTTAGCTTCTCACAGCCAGGACCTTTTCACAAGGCCCTGGACATCTAACAGAAGGTAAAGTTTGGACAGAAAACGCTAGCTCTAAACAGGACTAACAGATCTGTTGCATGAGTTAACATTTCTGCTCAACTACTACGACAAACTGCTAATTTTTCAGGGACTAACTAATGTTCTCTACCTTAGTCTTTGGACTGGAGCATTGCATTTAGCCTATTTGTCGGACACTAGTGGCAGTCGAACAAGTTTCATAAAGTCGAAGTGGGCCTCGTTAGTTTAAGTCAGGGGTGAGGAACCCATTTACTGTCATGGGTCGCATAAATCGTGCATTAGTGCTGGCTAACCGCAAAATCAAATTTTTTCTTTAAATTCAACCTTCCTCTACCTATGAGGAAGTGTGGCTTCTCTTGACTTACTCTCTAAGTACGTCCCAATCATGGAGCTTCGTTTTGACGTGATATTGTAGTCTAACTTGTGTAACGAAAACGCTGATGCGGGCCATATCAAATGTTCACGCCGGTTCCAGGTTCCCCACCCTTGGTTTTAAGTAATTTGTAAATATGTAGGACCTCAACAACAGTTATTTGCGTCGCAGTCAAATTCTCATCGCCGCGGACTTAAACACATCACAGCCAGATTGTGACTATCTTCCAGGCCCGTAACCAAGGGGGGCGAAGGCCCCCCTAGAAATTTTTTTGCCCCCCGTGGAAAAATGTGTTGGACATAATTTAAAAATATTGGACCCAGTTGAAAAAATGTAGGCCCCTCTCGGAAAACTCTTCGCCCCTCCTGGTGTCCCAAGCTGGTTACGGGCCTGCTATCTTCTCGCGTGAAATGCAGCAGTACGGACTGACGTATCCTTTCTAATAGCGCGAGAAGGACAAGTTCTCGTAGATATGCAAGCGAGCTTTCTTGTTCTGTTACAATGTCTGACCCTCGTGTTATGGCATGTCACAATACCACAGTTTTATCATATTGCTTGGGGGTGCTGGCGTAACACGCCCGACTAAATGATTAGGTAAGGGCGCTGTGTTGATGTAACTTTGCAGTTTATAAATGAATGGTGCAGGGGCGTAATGAGGAGGGCACAATTCCTCGGGCGTCGAATCACCATGAGGGGGCCAATTCTCTGCGTGGGGCGCCGAAAAGGTCCACCAATGTTACAAGTACTTTCATAAATACAGTGCTTCCGAACAACCTCAGGTTCGAACATGGGGCGCCAAACTTGCTCATTGTTTCCGGGCACCATCTAACTTTGTTACGTCCCTGGCATGGGGTGCAAAATAGAGGTTGATGAAACTATACAGAACGATTTTAATTTTTGCTCCCCCCGTCAAAGTGGCGCCCATGGCGCGTGCCATTCCTGCATTAACCTAGATACGCCACTGGTCAACATGCAGGTCAACGTATACGGTTTGTGTATGATGAGCACTAGTGTGTGTCGTCATAAACAACTGTTGTTAACCGACCGTAAAAAACAACAATATAACTTATCATGCATTTGGGAAATACTGAATGCAAGCTAGAGGGTTTCTAAATGATTGTTTAAAATATTTCTGTCCGAAAGTTATCCACTTTATATGTCAACCAATTGAACTTCAACAGGAAATTAAGCAAAAAGCTGGGGGGCATGGCCCACCCAGCCCCCTAATAATCGCCACTGCGTTGATAAAGTACAAGTTGCAGTTTTGTACGCCCACAACTAGGCAACTTCACGTTAAACACTCGATACAATGAATGCTGACGCTTTGTCCTCAAACGTGTTTATTACATCACAAACGAAAGAAAAATGGTCAGGCATTGTTATTCCTGGTCACAGAGGAAAGTATGAAGCTTGGGGTGAATAAATGTTATAAGCCACTGCTTTGCTCTTCCATTCAATTTTGTCTGCAAAAAGCGCGACGATATCGCGATAACGCAATTGCAGAAACAGGTTGAAAAATCGACAGAACAAAAAACGGGTCGATGGGAAAATCAGTTGTGCTCTTGTGCTTCCATTTCTATTTTAGGGGGTTCAAACCTTTGTTGGGGGTTTCTATGACGCCAGCAGCTCCCCGTGGCGGCGTAATCGGTGCTGTGAACCCCTTCAAGCATCTGGAACCCCTGATTCTTTCGGTTTTGCTGGACATTTTGCAACAGGTTTCAAGTGATTATTTTCCTAGTTGATCTAGCTCCGTTTTGGGGTGGCCATTTTGGGGGCGTCTGGCGGGGGTGCCCCACCACTTAAAACGTCTGGCATTGGCCATTTAGTGTTCCTGGGATGATGCTGAAACTTTTGCAAGAGGTTTCAAGTAGTTACCTTTCCAACTGATCTAGCTCAATTTTGGGGGTGCAGTGAAACACCCCCCATGACCACACCCACCAGCTGTGACACGGCAGAACACCAGTTTCTTGTACAGCAAGCGATACTAGATGATGTGATACCAGTAGAAATTGGTTACTTTTCCAGTTAACTTAGACCCTCTGGGCTCCCGGTCTATTAGCAGCAGTTCCCTACCCGACAAAAAGTTGGAATACGTACTGCCAGAGGCTCTGCATTCCTTCACTTGTTGATCTGCGTAGTCACGAATGAAACGCCTCACGAACGTCTTTTCCGGTTTTCCCGACGAGCAGTGACAGGCACGGCTCTTCCATCGTGCTTTTTTACGCGTGGATTAGTGCTGCTGCGAGGTTTCTCGGGGTCAGAGAGGGAACCACTTTGTGATCCCGTCAAGCTGCTCAACCTTTCCCCGTCATACACTTTTATTTATCATTCCAATGGAAAAGAGAAAACCGTATCATCTGACCTAGTTTCACGTCACTGCTCTCCGAAAGATTTTCAGGGATTTTTTTCCGGAGATTTGGCAAGTAAATAATGAATAGGGTTACCAGATGCGTTTTGTAAAAGTACCGGCCATTTTGATTTGTCAACAGTACCAGATCTAAGTTGCGTCGTATTTCGTAAGCGGCACAGGGAAAACAGAAAGACAATCAGTATTTTTGAGCCACAATTATTATTTCCCTGTGTTTTGGCTGGCTCATTGCAATTCGGTGTGTTTGTGACGTGACAATCGCACCAAGGATTGCCTCAACAGCAGCCAATATGTATAGTAAACTTCGCTGAAAGAACTCTCCTCAAAAGTTTCACTACTAGAGTCAATAAAAGTTGAGAAATTATGCGCTATTTCTTGTTGAAGTTACGGAAACTTATTTATTTTTGAAATACTGGCTTCAGGCACAGATTTTCAAAATACCAGCCTTTTACCGGCCTCTGCTACATTAGCAGCAAAATACCGGCCTGGCCGGTGACATACCGGTAATCTGGCAACCCTAATAATGAATCGATGTTAAACGATGACGTCCGAACCTAACAGCTACTTGATGTTTCGGGAATTCCTGAGAGTTCCACCTGAGGGCATTGAAGACCACCAGAGTTTCCACCTGAGGGCTAAACGGAGCCACTGGCATTGCTTCAATGAGAATCATCGCCGAAGGTCCGTCGATAAGCTCGACAATGGAAACCTGCGGAATGATACGGGGAAGCGACAGTGCAGGGAACGTCTCTTCTGTGCTTCGCATGTCATCTTACTGTTTCTAGGTTCTGTTCGTTTGTGTTTGGGGAGTAAAGATGTGATTGATTGTACCGTGTTTTCGGTGTTCGTGCATTGCTCCTTCTGCATTCTGTGCCGCGCATTCGATAAACGCGCGCATATTCCGTTATGGTGAAGGGTATGGATTGCAACTGAGTCCAGGCGTTGCATGTTTGATTTGCGCTTCGTTACTTGCAGTTGAGATTTAGTAGATTAAAGCAAGAAACGCCGAAACCGATTTGTTGCTAGCTCTCGTCAGTACTATGAGGTAATGTTTGGTATGGCGTCACCAAACATGTAACCTCTCATACGCACATGCTTCGTGACAGTTTAATTATTCAGATTCTAATAAAAAGAACATGCGTTTTGATTCAATTTTCCAGAAAAGTACTAGTTTATGGAACGTATTGCCTGTTGTGGACAAATCTTTTATTTGTTTTTCGGTTTTCAAATTACGTCTGGAAACGTTTTACTAGGACTCAAAACAGAACTGTTGCCATCTACGTGACAGTAATCCCTGTAGTGCATCGTTGCGGTGCAGAATGCGCTTGGGTCATAGTGTCCTGAACCTGACCAAGTGCACTTATCGTTTGTGCTCATGTAGTGCCAATGTACCAAAGAGAATCTACGAGATGTACTCTTCATTCTGCATTTTGTGCTGAACTCTTTGTCTGTAAAATTTATGTTGATGAAAAAAGGCCTGCAAAATATAATGCGAAGTGTAATGTGCGATCTTGCAAGACTTGCAACTTCCGTTGTTTGGACTTTGCTCAACCTTAAGCCCATTAATCAACTGTAAATATTTATAATGCTGTCTCAGAATGAACGAACCATTTCACCTCTCCATAAAACTCTGGATATCCTTCATAGTAATTTATTATTCGTTCTGAANGAATTCTTTGTTGACANTTTGCGTCCTTGAAAAATTTTATCGACTGTTTGCCGTATGGTGGCCCGCTTATCGTGTGCTTGTGATCTTTTCTTGGCTGGTCAAGCATATTCAGGCTCTGGNCTGCCGCTCGTCGTCGTTAAATAAAATAAAACGTTATTTTTTGCTGTGCTCCACCTTNAACCTCTGTGTTATATCATGTGTTGTTTTGAGTCTCTGTTGTAATTAGGNTTGCCGTGTTTTTATCACCCTAATAAAAGGACCTTTGACACCGCTGCGTGTTGGAAGCTCAATGCAAGAAGGTTAGACGGGTTTGTTTGCTATGTTACTGATTCCCTAAACGTTACCACAGGTTGCGTTGTGTGCATTCGCGTGATAAATTTGTGTACTAGGCATTCGGCCTTTTGGCACATAAGACTTTACTGCAGCTACTTTCCTTGAGTTACAATGAATGATTTACAAAATCAGCAATGCTGTATTTTCAATGAAATCCTGTCACCACAATATATTCTGCTCACATTCTCCAGTCTTCGTTACGGTCTGCAAACGAAATTCAGCAGCAATTAATGGTGCAGCTCCAATTCATACAACTGACGCTTTCATGTCAACGGCCATTGCAGGTTCAGAGTAAGAATAAACGATGAGGTCGCTTTTTTCTTCCGGCGCTTCTTCATATTTCCGGGGTTCCCACTTCTTTTCATTTAATGGAACCCCAAAGCGAAAAAATGATCGCACTTTGTTTGGTAAACACTTGTGATCAACAAAAGGAAGGAATAATTTTGGATCCATTGACTCAGGCTTGTTTGGCCCTTTAAAAAAAGCAGGATAACCTTATTTTAGCATTGAATGATTTTACATACATAAAGCACATTTCGATGGAACGGTCATACGCTGGCAAATATTGTGGACCTTTCAGGGTTTTTAATACTGTAAAACATCTGCATATTTTACTGTTACAAAATGTTTTTTGCAGCTTTGACTCCACCTATCTTATAATTGACAGCAAACTTCCTTAAAAATCAGTTTTCTCTTTTACTTGTTAATGTCAATGTCTTTAACCACGTCAGAAACATGGTTTTTGAGGTTTGTGCTGTGCAGCGCCCGGAACGTAAAAAATTAATCTATAGCAACGGGGACCGAAAAAACTTTGAGGGGCAAAACTTGTTTGCATTGTTTGCGTTTCGATGACGTCACCATGTTCATTCAACTATAGCACGACCTTTTTGTATAATTGGCAAAATAGGGGGCAAATAATGGTAATTATATATTTTGAGGATAGGGGTACCAGATGTGTTTTGTTAAAGTATATTTCTTAACAGTGGCAGATGTAGGCTGTGTTGTAATTCGTAAGTGCACATTAAATGGTACGGGATTCTCAAAACACGTTTTGCAAAAGGAACGTTTTTTTGAAATTGCATTTCTTTTTCGTGTAATTTTTTCAATTCCATGAAGCTCCCAAAATACTTGGTTTGAAAATTTTCAAACAGTGGATAAACGTATACTTTGTGAGCAGAGTCTATAGCCCAACGCAAAAACAATAATAAAATAACCGGTATTTTTTTACTCTCAAAAATCCTTTTTTACATGTTGCATATCAATTTTTGAAATGAACATGCGAGCATCATTCCGTACAGTTTGACGTTATATGCTTTTCTATGGTAGTATTGCTTGTATGAACACAAAGCACTTTTTTCGAATTGATTTTTAATAAGTTCTTGCGTGCAACATTCACTTCAGTTTGCAACAAATATTTTCTAGCTCACGTAGAACTCTTCAAAAAATGTCTCAGTACCTTCTGGTAAGACTGGCTGGGAAATGACCTCCCGGGCAGGGGCGTAACAAGGGTGGGCAAAGGGGGCACAATTCCCTGGGCGCCGAAAGTCCCAACAAGGTCGCAAGTACTTTCTTTAACGCATTGAATTTGCTTCAGAAAGATCTCAGGTTGGAACATGGCGGCGTAAAACTTGCTTCTTGCCCCGGGCGCCATCTATCCTTGTTACGCCCCTGCTCCAGGTTGATTCGCTGGCCTTTGAGTTAATTATAGTGCGCTGACGAAATAGTGTGTCTATTTCAATGCAGCTAGCGCATTTGTGAAAGTAAAGTGATTGCCATTATTATTTAAAAGATTAACATTCCCTGTTAGCACTGCAAGCGACAAAAATCTTAATATCATCGAAAACTTAAGAGAAATGAGGCGTACGCAAAACTGTTGTTGTTGAAACACTGCCTATTCAAACACAGTCTTTGGCATTGGCGGTGGTAACAATAATTGAGCCGAGCACTTTCTCCGAGAGAATAATCTTTCTTCATTTAATTACTTTAACGATGAAAACTGCTTTGTATCAAACGAAATTTACGAAACACTGAATCAAAGCACATTCTTCCTCACATTTTCATCTCCACTTATCACCCAGTGTTTATAATACACGCAAAAACTGCAAAAATTTAGTGTAACAAAGTTAAGCCATTTACTTGTGGCGGCTTGATTCTGATGTTCAAAGTGTTATACTGTATTAGTCCTTGTATCTTTAACAAGCACAAAACATGATCTTATTTCTTTTTAAATTGCTGTGAGCACATTTGAGGGGTGGAAAGGACGGCATTATTGTGGTCGGCCCCGGGCGACACTTAGCCTCGCTACGCCATTGAGCACAGTAGTTCAGACAACAACCCTATCGACGACGGTTTCACGATTAATTGTCAAAAGAAATCCTGATACAGATAACGTTTGGAGGGCAGAGGATGGTTCATATGGGTACACTAAAGAACAGGGAAAATAGAGAGACAGTGGCTATAGAGTAGTGCTAAGGGACAAGTAATCAATTGCCCTTATTTTAGCCTTAAATACTGTATTTGGCCGGATTGAACTTTGCTGAAGGAACTATCCTGACAAGATTCTCTACAAAAGGCATTATATTTTGAGAAGTTATACGTTAGTTCTTTTTGCAGTTACTGCAAGATATGTGTTTTCAAAATAGCGGCTTCAGGCACTGATTTTTTAAATACCGGCTTCTTGCAGGCCTTTGCTAAATTTGCAGTAAAATACCTTCCAGGCCGGCGAAATACCGACCATCTGGCAACCGCATATGGGCACTATGGCCCAAGTGCCCCCTGGCTACGCCCATGGTGGTGGTATAGTAGCTTGTACTGTACAGCTGGTGGTGCTATGCCTAGTATTGCATTTAATGTGAAAACACATTAAAACTGAGAATTGGCTTAAATAGGCATAATTATGGTCAAAAATTGTGATAATCAATACAAATTTGGTTAGCTTCAAAATAAAGTGCAGTGCTACTAAAAAAACACAAGATTCTCACCAGAACCGCTAAGTCACATAGATCAAATCAAAAACAAACGACAAGATCTCTTGGTAAGTACTAGCATTGGCAATCATGTTCTGTATATTGCAGGCTACTGACCAGCGCAGGAATTCGACTCACAAGAACATGACACGTATCAGTCACATTATTGAGCGACATTCGTGTACACACTGATCCGGTTAATTCGAATTAATCAACACAGCTATCAACAATCATGGTAATTCAATTTACATTGTAAATGTGTACATTGTATCTATAGATAATCTAGTGACAATGTCACTTTTTCTTATTTATTTCCTGGCTTTATTCTGGGGTCTTCCAACAGTAATGTAACCATGAAATTTGTACAAATACATTGTTTTGATTACAAAATATTGGGGGAGACAAACGATATTGTGTCCCTCCCTTCCAAAAGTTGGCGGGACATGTCGCCCCGTCCCGCCCTTAAACTTGGTTCCTGTGCAGAGGTAAACATTTATGTTATAAAACTAGAATAAAATAATGTGGCATTTTTCAATTTATATTTTGCAACAGGTAGTTGGCGATAGGCTGTAGAAACGTTCAGCTGTGTTGAAAAACTATACGTTCAAGATATACATTTGCTCTTAAGCAGGGAAGCCGGAACGCGGGAACACTGACCTCCTACCTTTTTGCTGAGAGACATGGGGGCAGCAGGGCCTCGGCAAACCGGGCAAATCCCCAAGGCCCTGCGCTTTTGGGGGTATCGCGCTTAAATTTCAAAACATTCCTTGACTATTTTTTCATATTTTTAGGCTGTTCACCACGCATCAAAATTGTAGAGCTTTTTGATCACTGCGTTTAATATATAGGTTAAGGAAACTGACAACTGTGGCATTTATCGTTTTTGAGTAACTTGAAAGAATTGAGCCAAACAGCACCACGCTTTATGAAACAAGAATTAGATCAAAATTATTGCATTCCTTGGCGTCCGTAGTAATTTTTCCAGAGTGGGGCAACATCGAAATTTTGCTTATTCCCTTCAGGTTGCTGACGATGCAATGCAAATGGACGTCCAAAAAACGCTTTATCCTTTCTACCCCATTAGGTCTGTGCTGGTTGAACCTCAAGTCTCAATCTTTTGCTTGAAAAGTTTTCTGCACTTCGGCTATCCGGTATGCTTTTTATTTTTCTAATCTGCCTAATATCCATTTTTCGAGCAGTTTCTACAAAAAAGCCATAATTTAAGAATAGGCTAATCAACGGCCAGAGCAACATGAGCGTTGAAAAAACAAGAAAGTTAGACATTCTCGCAGAACTGTTTCAAGCAATGATAAGTACGCTACAACTTTCAAAACCCTCGCCAGCAGGAATTTTTTAAAGGGGCCTTCACGTTTTTGCAGAGGGGCTTCACTTTCTGAAAATGATAAAACTCCACTGATTTATAGCGTTTCATATTTCAATTTGGGGGTTTGGAATTTTTTGGGGGTGGATAATCACACCAAAGTCCCCGTGGCGACTAGAATGAGAGCTATATGTTGACAAGACCATTGGACAACTTACTAAAGTTAGTTAGGACACCAAGCAGGCTTAAGAAACTAAACAAATGAATTGCGAGAACTCTCCACAGGAAATACGACGTAGCACTTAGTGCTCACTAAGAAATCAGAACTAAACCTGAACGATTAAGACGTATGGAGCATGCGATTCTTGAAGATACGGACCTGGAGTCAATCATCAACGATTTCGCAAGCAAAAAATGCGGCGTCATGAAACTTTTCGTAGCTGACTTTTTTCAAAAATGACATTGACAGAGCGACGGAGGCCAGTGTCACTTCAATAAGTTCATTATTAAGTATTCTTCGCAATCTAACGCCTTTGCAATTACCGTATAATGCGCTGANGTAACAATCAGTTACGAAGTGCTTGTCGTCATCGTGACGGTATCAGTCCTAGATCAAACAAACCGCTGTTGTCCGGATGTCGTTATGTTTGAATGTAAGCCGGTTACATTGAATTGTCCCCGATGTCCGGCAGTCTTGTCCGTCTGTCTGTGTCACTAAGCGTATGTTCTTAAACTATGTTCTACTAGAATCTACTAGATCAAGGAACACTTAATAGATGTAACTATTGCAAAGCTCCCATCGCAAAACTTCAGTGAAGTAGTACGGATCAAGTTGCTTTTGCGCGATATTTCGTTAAAAACTGTGTACGTTTTGATCTGCGACAGAGTGTAGACCAAGCCGGCCTTAAGCCGATGTAACCGATGCAGGTGCATTGTGCCCCGCGCCATGTTGTTTGGGAAGATTGTTCATTCTTGCCAGATAATCTCTGAGCTGGAGAATTCCGTAGAAACTGCTTACAAATCTTATTTTTAGCAAAGAATTATCTCGTTTGGACGAACCATGAATTTCCGCTACCGAACATTTATCAAACATGCTCAATTCTCATGCTATATAAGGCGTTATATCTGTGCTCCACCACGTCCCACACATTGTGGAAGGAGCTTGGTTGTTAAAAGTGCCAGTTAAGACTGCAGTAGCCCTACAGCCAGGGCTACCATCGATCTAGAACCAAAAATAAGGACGGCTAAGGGAAATTTAATTTTATTACCTAAAAGGAAAACAATTGTTTCTGTTTGCATGACTTATGTTAGATCATATGTTTGCCCATTTATCTCCAGAAACCATTTGCTTCAGCAATTTCTTATCCTCGACTTCCTTCTTGGAATAACCACGGAAAACGCTTTTTTTGCTTGCTTATTTCTTGAATCAATTAAATACTAAACCTTCGCCACAAAACAAGCCTTCCTAAGAATCCTAACTACAGGAGACAGCTTACAGTGCTAACAATACCTGATAGTGCGTTACTTCTCTGTGCTGCAAGATTATACTACTTTCATGATATCAAAAACGTTTGATTACAAAATGTTTACGATGAGATAGAAATGGTCTGTATGTCTATCAGATATTGCTTGTTTAAAATTGTTAAGCTACCGGAAATAAGAAGAAATAAATACGGAAGTCACCAATAAGGGCGTTTCCTATAAACAAGGACATTAACATTTTCAAAGACGTAGTACTGCAAAACAAGGACAAACCTTAAAAATAAGGACGGTATGGTAGCCCTGCCTACAGCTATTGCTCAAACAAAGTATGTAGTGATTCAACTCGCAATGAGCAGGTCAAGACGAGTGGCTGTTGCTTTACAGTAACTTTGACGGCAGTTCTGCCAACGTAACGTTGTTCAGTTCTCGAAAGATCTTTCTGTTTTGGAATGTTTTTGGTTGGCTGCGGCAGAGTTGTTAGTCGGGCCGGGCTTTTCGGATCGGGGCCGGGTTCTGGAATAAGTTTGTCAAAATGTTTCGGGCGGATATTGGCCTGCATATAAATTTTTTTGCAAACGACAGACAAGCAATCGAATTGGTTACATCTTGACTAAAATTTTGTCAAAACAAAATGAATTCCACGACATTGAAGCAATTGACAAAAAATGAGAGATTGAACCGGTGGAAGGCAAAAATTTCACAAAAAGCAGCGCAAAATTTTGTGAAGTCTTTGCACTTAAAATTTCTTCATTTCTTTGTCCACAAAATTGTTCCTCGTTGTTTGTCGGTTGTTTTGCATATTTGCGAGCGAAAGTCGAAAGTCTAGGTAGAAAAACCACCACTTCAAAGTCCAGGTTCATGAGCGTATAGAACACTTCAAGCTGCCCTGCAGCTTAACTAGGCCAGGCAAAAATTGTGAATGTCATCAAGCACACTAGTTCCAGTTTGTCATTATAATGGGCGGCTATAGGATTCTATTTCATCAATCAATTATGCGAATTTTATATTGCGTTTGATAAGTGTTTGTACATCTGTGACGTGGTAGTTGTAAAAACTTTGTGCATTGCATTTCTAATTCATAGAGAACAGTTTGCATTCCCAGTCCATGCATTAAGAATAACTATTGAATTTTGGGGAACGTCGGGCGGGTTTCTCTCTTGCGAAATCTGGTTTTTGCGTCAAAAAGCAGACTGATCGTGCGTCCAAACTTTGCCAAAAACGCGTCTGCGCGTTGGTGGTAACCACAAGTGAGAAATGTAATTATTTCATGTTCTCAGGTGCTCTTCGAACAAAAGTGCCGTTTACCAAGAGTGTAGTAATTACTTTGCAAGTTCAATTCGCTTGCCAGTTCGGTTTGATTGACGCAACTCTGCATTTACACTCTTCTTTGGGTTCACCATTGTACAATTAATGGCCTAATTACGAGTGATACTGGTATAGCGATACACTGTCTAATGTCCACCACAGTTGCATGTTGTTTGCTGCCGTCATTCTGATATTCATATAATTATCTACTAAAATATCTTCACAAAAAGGTCGTACCACGGTTGACTGAAGACAATGACGTCAATACACCACTGCCTAGAGGAGATCCGCACTTGCTAGGGCCGGCCCTGAGTGGAGACATATCTCCCCTCAATACATACTTGAATGGACGATTTGTACAGTGAAGATGGTTAGATAGTCTAATGACAAAAATTCGGTTGCATAGTGTCACTGTAGCAAAAAGATCAATTTTTTTGTGATACAACTGTCTGTCTGGAACAAATTAACCACATACGGACCTCCTGTTACTGGCCGTCAAATCACTGTATTCCAACTCAGGAGTGCGTGTCCGTGTCGGGGGTGTTAAATCACAACCGTTCACCGTTATTGTTGGGACTCCGACAAGGGTGTGTGCTGTCACCACTCCTCTTGGTGGTATAATCTACATAAGGGATGGGGAACCTGCGGCCAGCGTGGACATTTGATATGGCCCGCATCAGAATTTTCGTTAGTCGATTTAGAGTACAAAATCGCGTCACAACGAAGTTCAATGATCAGCCGGTACTTAAGATATTATGTCATAATAAGCCTCTATCTCTGATAGTTAGATAAAGGTAGAATTTTAGGATAAATCATTTGTTATTGGCGGTCCGCCAGCGACAATCCACAATTTATGCGGCCCGTGATAGCAAATAGGTTCCCCACCCCTGGTCTACATGAATTGGATAGAGAGACAGTCACAGTCGAGGAGGGTGTCACAGATGGGAGCTGCAGGATCAACCGCTTACTTTTTGCGGACAATTTGGTACTGCTAGCATCTTCTCAACATGGTCTTCAGCATGCACTCGATCGGTTTCCGCTGCGTGCGACTGAGCCGGAACAAAAATTAGCACGAAAAAGATCGAGGTATTATGTCTCTCTATAAATCCAAGGCAGTGTACGCTGCAAGTGAGCGGCAGTACACTGCAACAGGTGGAAAATTTCAAATACCTTGGGATGGTATTTACGAGTGACGAAAGGCGGAGTGAGGCGAGACGATTGATACACAGATTGATAAAGCTAACGTAGTTCTGCGTGAGCTTCATCACTCTGCGGTCACAAAACGGGAGCTTTGAAACATCGCAAAGTTGTCAGTTTTTAAATCGGTCTTGTTTTGATCCTTACCTATAGTCATGAATCTTGGGTTATGACTGAAAAAATATTATCTCAAGTGCAAGCAGCATAAATGGGATTTTTGCGACGAGTACACGAAGTGACACTTCGCGACGAAGTGCGCAGCTGTGAAATTTGCAGAGCCTAGAATGTCTAACCACTTCTCCGAATCGAGAGATCCCACCTGCATTGGATCGGCCATGTGTCCAGAATGCCCCACGAAAAAACGGCGAGGCAAGTCCTGCTGGCTAATTCCACGGGAAAGCGACGCAAAGGTCGTCCAAGTACCAATTGGAGTGGCTACATTTCCGACCTTTCTTGGTCCTGTCTTGGTTTGGAGCCAGCAGAATGACCTAAAATTGCTGTTGACCGTGACGTATTTCAAGTCCTCCTAGGGCTGCTGCCCTCGCGACCCTCCCTAGAGGAAAAGCGGGCATGAAAATGAATAAACCGCCGTGCACGGGCACTCCCAATTGTCTCTGAAGTGTAGGCTGACAAATCCTATCAGTTTTGACGTTGTTGACCGGTGCTTCTGCAAAGTTGAAACGAGAACATGTGAAACGCTACGAAGTTGCGTGAAGCGTTTAGGGTGCCTCGCGGTCACGACTTTTCCCCGGGCCTTGCGTTAATTTAATCTGGCCGTGCGGGGCAGACGTACCATTTGGAACTGTGGGTATTGGTAATTTTACGCGCAATCCAGAAATTTGGCTTTTCATGCAAATATTAGAGTCAAACCCAGGCTGTAGCACTCTTTGCCACTCTGTTCATTATACCAGTGCAAAGCGCGGTAAAAAAGAGGAGACTTTGTGAAAATCTATGTCGTTCTTCTTTAACGTTCATTTTTTAGCCCCCTTGCACAGTTTCTTGAGTTCATGGCACTCAACCTTATGTACTGTGATGCTGGAAAGCTCGGCTGGAGGTAAAATACAGAAATTCACCGCTAACTATCCCTGCTGCAAATGAATGTTAGACAGAAAAGGGAATACTCTTCTGACGATAATAAGATATGACGTATCTAACCTCACGACAGGAGAGTTTGTCCTGCCAAGATAAGCTGCTCTCCACTTGATTTTTAAGTGGGCACCATTGTTGCAATCACTGACCCCCATTGGTGCAAATAGGAAACTTAATCGAAGCATTATAACTGCAAAATAGGAAACTCTTCTAAAACGTTAAAAATCCCAGATCTACAAACACTTGATTTTTTCGAGAGGCTTATTGAAAAATGTACGGTGTCAATAATATTTAAGGCCACGTTTTTCATAAAAGTTCACAGGACTGTTTGGCTTTCACGTGACTGCCAGTGCACTGTCAAAACTCTTCCATACGTGTAAAAACGTAAACAAAAAGTAAATTTCAAATTGCCGAGTACTCAGAAAATTGATCTAAAATTGCGGACACAAATTACTTCCCCATATCGTATTTAAGCGTGTTATGATGGATGCGGTCTGAAAAGGGTGATCTTTCACAAAACTGTTTCTTGTATTTTGCCAGAACGTTCTGTCAAATAGCGGGTGTGAAAACAATATGCATATTTTTTCTTTCTAGTAACTTCGCAGGTACTCCCACATCATTCGGAAAAGCGTTGGAGTCCTGTATGGCAATCAAAACCGAGAACTTGAATGATGTCGTCAATGATATTAGCTATTCTCTAATCAGAACTGCAATAGCTACCGGAAAACATGCAGACGTGTTGTGCAATTCTGTGTACATTTACTTTTCAAGGTAGAATCGATTCCTTGCCTCGTTTAAACAAATAAACGAAGCAACATTTACAAGTAACAAACTTCTGGGCCGCTACAGGTGTGTCGCCAGGTGGTTTGTAAAACCAAGACAGGGTTAGGCGTCTTTGTGAAAGAAAAAAACAAAAACATTTCCGCATAACACTTGGATCACAGTTCCGGATTAAAGTGGCTAGGGACCTGCAGCATATCAACAGTGCAGACCCCTAAATTAAAAAAACACTTGAATAGTGAACCACTGTTAAATCATAGATTGTGTGAATGTGGAAATCCATGTAACTGCCATTAAAGCACATTAAATTTCGTAAGTACGAAAAGTCTGTTCCTAAATAGCAACAGGTGGACATTATGGGCGACATGTTTTTATACCCAAAACGAAAACAGCATCTTTTCAACAAGAAGCAACACGTTACTGTACAGTTCACAAGTACAGTACAGAAGCAATGCTTATTGCTTCCAGACTCATCAAGAAATTTGATTAGTGCTATTAGACAGTATTAGACAGTGTAGTCTCAGTATAAGTGTCGCATTCGATTGTTCAAAGCAGCAAGCCTATTGCTTAAGATTATATTTTCTAGATTTTGCCGTAGCGAATTTGTTTATTATACTGGTAGCGCCTATTTCACATGGAAGTTCATGCCCTGTACTCTTTGGTATCAGGCAGTTCAGTTTGTTTTGTCCTAATGGTGCTCTTTTGTTCATTCTATCATCCTACGTTTAGAAAGCGACGGTTCTCCACTGCAGTTGGTCACCAATAGCAAAATAGTGACTTTTTGGACTGAAGATATTCCATACATATGATCAGGGGTGGATATTAGGGGAGGTAAACGAGGCAGTNGCCTCCAGCTCCCCACTTTCAGAGATGCCGTGAAAGCACCAGTTTTTAGAACTTCGAAGTTGGTTTTTGCATTTTTTAAATCTTATTCCTGGAGCCACGTTTAATAAGCTTTGAAGCAAGTCGTATGTTTGTCAACGTATAGCAAAAATTAAGTGCAAATATGCCAAAAACGGCCCCTTACAACTTTTTTAATTTGTAGACAAAGAACATTTCAAAATCAAATTACTTCAGAAAATTTACAGTGTTAAATGGACTGCGCAGAAGCAATTTCCCAGACAAATGAAAATGTAACTTGGTTTCAGTGAAATTTAGCACAAATGACCGCGGGCGCCCCAAAACCGCGGGGCCCGCAGCAATTGTCACATTTGCTACTATTATTCATCCGGCACTGTGGGATCACCTCGGAGGTAAAACGCTTGTTTTCAAGCTGTGGAACACCGTTTTTCTTTTCGAAAAATATTATTGCACACATAGCGGTCAAGTACGCAAATTACTGCTGCTTGTGCATGGTTGTTTTAACTCACCTGTAAGTAAAGAAACAGGTAGAGCTACGACAACCGTTATGATAAACGACATCATGGCGTAGTACTGGTGAGAAATTTCGAAAAGCGTGTCTTGAATCGCTGTCCTGCAAAACAGTAAGCTGCAGGCTTAGAAAGGATTCAAATACGAGCAAATGCTTTCACTTTAGCAAGAAACGTTCGAAATGAAAGGAAAGTTGCGATAAACGAAAAGAAGCAACGTTAAAATTTACATGGATTTCAGTCTATTTCACAAAAATGCATTATGCTACCATCAGGGCGGATGTCTGCTACTATTTAAAATAGAAAATACTCAACTAACAGACAATGTCCGTGATATCAGAGCGTTCTTATTGCCAGATAAGGTATACCTCGCCTCTACTGTTGTCGAAGTAACGTGTGATCTCGTGGAAAGTTCTATGGAGGACGTGTATTGTGTAGAGTTTGACCACACCGTTGTATTTTCGCTTCCACATTGGTCGACGGAAGTAGGTAAAAATGCATACTTTTCTGGCGTTTTACCGTAAACAAAACCGCTCACTGCAATCCAGCCCATGGTGATAGTGCTGATGATTTGACCGGCTGCAACCCCCTGCATTACTTAACATGTTAAATAACCTAGAAGTTCGTTGCACAGTAGGCTATATACTAACAGATGCAGAAATGTGAGCGCTGTATTGAAAAAACACAAAACAATAAACTTAATGAATTACAACAAATACAACACTATAAGCCTGGAAAGGATATGTTTAAATTAAGCAACAAAGAGATTCTCCTTTTTATATTGCAAAATATCAATAGATAGTTCGTGATAAGCATAATCACAATACAAAGCAATCAGCAAAAGCTCAACTCTACTGAGACATCGAAAACAAGATCAAAACAATTTCTTAGACTTAAGACTAAATATTTGGAACTTCATGCCTGCTATACTTGAGGTATACTCTAAACCAGGGTTTTTTAGGTGTTTTAGGGACCCGATTCGGGTCCCTAGAATCGAATATCGGGTCTCTAGAATCGGACAAAATTATCATCGGGTCCCTAGAATACCAGAAAATCGAGTCCCTAGAATCCGAGAAATCGGGTCCCTACAGGTCCATACCGAGTACCTAACATTTTCCTTAAAAAACCTTGCTCTTAACTATACTCCATACCTACAAAGAATTGCTGAGTTGTTGAAAAATTCGCCTGCTGGGCTCCTAAACGTTAATGGTCAATTTGGCAATTGTCACGCATATACAGTATTTACTCGATTGTAAGCCGCGGCTTATAAATTTTGTTTTCATCATTTCGTGCGGCTTACATTTTTTCTTTAGCTTATCAAAATATCTAAATGACGCCCAGTCTTTCCTTGGCTGCGTTTTGTTGACCAAATCTTCTTTGCGCATTATCTTTCCTCTCTTCAGCATCATATGCATATGTGCTCTCTCCGTCACAGAGGGGATTATGATGAACACAAGTTATTTGTAGTGGCGAAACAACATTACCAGGGTTGCTAATCAAACACGAAGCATGTTATAGCCTGCATGAAAGTATCTCAGAGGTTTAGGTAACCTATGGTGAAGTGCGGCTTACAATCAAGGGCGGCTTACATTAATTTTTGAACACCATTTTGTGCGGCTTACAATCAAGGGCGGCTTACAATTAAGAGCGGCTTACAATCGAGTAAATACGGTAGTCAGTTTTTAACCTTTTTATGACTGCGGACCACCCAACACTTGACAATTTTACCGCGGCCCAGGAGTACTCTATGATGTTTGCCATTTTTCAATAGCTGCAATGAAGCTACCCGTTTGAACTATCAGATAAGGCTGCTGCAGCAGAATCTACAGCTCCACTCCATCTCCTACACTGTTCTTTCACGCTCCAACGCTCTCATTCTATGCACGGAACAGTGCTTCCATGGCAAGAATCGACGAATCACATGCCCAGAAAGTGAGTGGTGTTACCACCAGTAAACAGTTGGTGCTTTCGCGCCCCTGTAGCAATTGATAATCCACGGCCCGGTACCGGTTCGGTGGTTGTCGACCATTGACCCAAAAGCCGCAAGAGGTTTGCGCGTTTCATTGCAAGAAAACCGCACGTGGAACCGCACTCTTTACCTTTTTTGTTACGGTGCACCCTTAAAGATATTTTGACGCACTCACGCACCCTATTTACTTAAAACACTTAAACTCATGCATCCTATTTACTGACACTTCCCACGTGTCCCCCACTTAATTGCGCCCATGTCTGTAAGCACCCGGGTCTAAATAAGCAAGTCCCCAACTTCTGTAACTCAGCTCCATAATTCAGTTGATAGTGGCTCATTGTCCGTTGCTTATGAATCACAAATAATCAACTAATTACAACAATTAGCTTGACACGGTCTGATGCTTACGCACCACACTTTAGAATGTGCAGTCTCGTTTAAATCCTGAAAGTCATTGCTTGGTTAATGGTTCATCTTTGCTAACAGAAAGTTTTGTAAAAATTATATGTTTAGTGTGACAAGTTTGTGATGCACCTTCCTGAACCCTTTCTTAGTGGTGCACCCCAGGGTGTTGTTGTTGTTGTTATTAGGTGTTGATCACATTTAGGTATGCGACAGTAATGTCCTCCACCATACAAGTGTCTTGTTTCAACTTCCAAATCTTGTAGCAAAAACCCTGTGCTTCATACCAACGCACCAAGCATTGCATGAGTCAAGGTCTGTTTTTCATCGTTATCAGGCTCACCCCTGAAGAGTATGCCATTAAATTTTCAATGACATATTTCCACAAGGAAGGAATGCATCACTCTATTTTAACACCCGATTTTCTCCTCGGGAGGATGCCGGGCACAACAGCCCTAGGTAGTCTCGAAATCACGTTTATATTGAACTCTCTGTGGCTTCACGCCAAAGCAGAACCAGGCCAGGTAGGAGATGCAATCACACCATCTGCTTCTTGGTCAACTTATGGGTAGAAATTTCTTGAAAACCCTTAAATTTAAGCAGTGGCGAACCCCTTGACCTCGCAATGCGTTACGTTAAAAATAAAATTGTACTAAAATGTATAAATGTTTTCGAAACGCTGCACGATAAACCTAAAGTCTTAGAACATTGTAGTGCCAATACCTAACCAATTCGCAAATAATAAGGAAAACGGCAAGCTGGCGGAATCATAGAACTGTTCGTTTCTCGACCTGCATTTCCTCATGACAGGCAGGTACACCAGAAGTGGTGTTCGTTTGATTCGGTTCTATTGCATAGTGTTCAAACCTTTTTAAGTGGATGCATCAAGCCTCAACCTGGTACAAGCGGGAACTTAAAATTGCAACATGTTTCCAGCATGATCTTTAAAAGTAGTTCTTGCTGTATTCTCGTCCAGTGCTTGATATATGAGACAAAAACCAATAAGGAAAGTTTCCCCGCGTGAGTTTTTCGCCGCCCTCGTCTTTTTCTCGTCGCATCCTGGGGACTTTTTACAATGCTTACCTTTGTATTACACCACGGAAGAAAAATGCCCAAGGTAAACACCCCGAGGACTGGTCCAACGAGAGTTCCAACTACAATATATCCGATTTGCATGATAGTTGCACCGATGTGCTCAATGCAAAAAGCATAGCACATAGATAGAAGTCCGCAGATTGTAACTGAACAACGTCAAAAAATAGTTGTTTACTCATCCTACATACTACTGTCTCTAATGAAATTACAAATAACTTGTTAAGAACACGTATTCGTTAGCATTTTCTCGGTTAACGCTTTATAGTCAGGAGCATTGCGTGACCAGAAGTAAGCAGAGAAACTTACCAATGATTTTACTGATGATGATTTGCCAGGTGGTACTTAATTTTGGCCACGCAGGCAAAATGAAGTCTTCAAGAATCAAAGCTCCAGCTGCATTGATCCCCGATGATACGGTGCTAAAAATAGTGGCGCTTAAGCAGTTGTGCTTATTTACCAGCTACGAAAAACTCCACATGAAGAGAAATACAAATCTGTCTAAATAACGATATGTTTTTTTTTATAGAGCAAGGCACAAAGCTTTTTTCCACNGATTTTGTGTATTATTTGGCCTTCGATGAACAATTGGGCAGAAAACCTACGTTTTACTGATCGAGTAAACCGACGTAACTAATCTTTGTTAGATTTTGTTTTAGTGAATAGTCATGTTTTTTCAAAAAAAACGGATTTTCAATTTAGGAAAGGCAAAGCTTCACTGCAGTCGAGACATTTGTAAAATAAGCGACAAAATGGATATTTGCAAAAGCACACACATGCAAAGCTTGAAAAGTTTAGTAAAGATTGCGCTGTGAATTAATATAAACAAAATTTTTTGTTGAAGTCTGAAGTCTGTCGTCGAGTCAGTCTTTACCTGAGAGTTCCACTGAAAGCAGCAGAAACAAACAGACCTGCCATTCCAGGATAATCGGCAAAGATTTGGAGTATGAACAATGGCATCAACTGATCTGGTTTACTTATCACTCCTGCTTTTAAAGGATCACACCCTTCAAAATAAGCGTACATTGCGCAACCGCTCCCGCTTGCCAAGAAGAAAAACACGAAGGCGGGTATCAGTGAGACCAAGGCAGCACTGTGCAAAAAGAAAATTATTGACGTAAATACGCGTGCTGACGACAGGTGCATTTTAGGCAGTCACGCTTGCTTTCCCTGCTTCCAAATCAGAAAACCGGATGTTACGATGTTTGCCGTATTTCATTGCCATTTCTTGTACATATAAAATCGAAAGATTGCTTTCAAGCAATAACTCACATTCTTGCGTCTTTAACCGACTTGCAAGACAAATATCGTTGAGAGATGGATTGGTTTACGCAGGTTGAACCGCACGCCATAAATGCATAACCCGCTATCATTGACCAAAACGTGTATGGTAACGTCATATCCGCTGTAAAACTGAAAAGGAGGAAAAGGTACAGGTATAACAACAGCATAAATAATAGAGCAAAATCAAAAACAAGGCAGCAATGCTAGGAAATGCTATCCAGGAAATGCATACTTTTTCAGGTATTTAGCAACCAACAGCAAATAAAGTTCAAACTTTGTCATACTTGATCGCAGTGCCGTAGCAACCCAACTCTGCACCCCCTAACATGCTTACAGGGGACCCCTTATGGTGATTTCTAAAAAAGATTTCGACGTTATGGCACATTCCGAGGCCGAATGCCTTCACAACAAAATATCCTGTTTTTTTATGTTTTCTTATTTCATTATTTTTTAGTTCCACTTGCGGACACAAAGTAAATCTCCAATTCGAGGATTCGTGTTTGTGTTGGGATGTAGGGATTCTGAAAATTTATATTTAATTCACAGCATAGCATTTGCAAATTTTGCGATTTAGCTGTAGAATTATCAAATATTTTTCCGCAAATACCCATAATAGGCTGGTATAGCTTGCAAACACCAATTTTTGAGCGAGCTTAACAAAAAGAATGTTAATCATGGGCAATTAATTAACGACCATTATTTGGTGATGTTGCAATGAAATGCAAGTGTTGACAAAACTTTGTTACCGAAGGAACAAACCTGAGGCGGGTCAGAGCAGTGCGCTGCGATGAACGTTTTCTTTCATTAACGCAAATTGATAAACTTTACCACGAGGTTAAGTAAATTATGCTTGAAGAGCATGCGCATCATGCTTTTAACTGGCCGAAATACGCGTGCATAAACTTCTCTAATATCTAGAATTTTAATCTCCTTGTGCAAGGCACATGTTTAGATTAATAACATTCTGTTTCTCAAACAGGCTATAAATGTTAGCAAATATAGACTAAGGCCTACTACTTGGACGTAACATGGTTTACATCCATAATCCATAAAGTGCACTACTCTGTTGGGATTCCAGGGTCACAGGCGGATCCAGGGGGGTAAGGGGGATGAAGCCCCCCTAATTTGTTCTAGATGCGCTTTTTTAATCGGTGATTCCCGGCACAGAAATGTCCATTGGGGTGTTTTTTTGTATAGCCTTTAAATGAAGCATTTCTTGCACAGGGATAGGGACGAAAATATTAAATGCGAAGCTTATTTTGCTGAGTTTGGGCAGTCAGAACGTGTTTATTTCACTGTAAATGAAACTTCTAATGAACAAGATATTATATAAAAATATATACTCCCAATGTTATATAAATACGTAAGAGTTTATATGAAGTATTGACATTATACGTTTTATAAATCGCACGTACATAGGCGTTTTCAGGGGAGCCAGGGGACCATGGCCACTCCAAATGTTTAAAATATCTAGTCATTTTGTGCTTCAAAAGGCAATATCTCAAACAAAATACTGTTGCTTGCCTAAAATCAAACATTTTGACCCACCCAAAATTTTGGGCTGGCCATGTCACTGCGCACGTAAGTATTTAAACTCTTTTTTCATTTGGGTAAAATTGGGCTTCTTGTGGACAAAAGATGAACAAGCAGCAGACTCAGAACCGTCGCTAGAAAGTTTTCAATAAGGGGGCTTTGCGTTTGCGTGAGAGCGCTTGACATTCTAAAAATTGTGAAAACTCCACTGAATTATAGTGTTTCATATTTCAATTTGTGGGTTTGGAGCTTTGTTTGGGGCCAAAGCCCCCCCGTGGCGACGGGACTGAGCAGACTGCCGACAAACGTTGAATAAGCTGCAGATCATAGTATTTTTTCCTACAAGCTTTATTGAATAAGTGCAGCTCATGTTATTACTGTAGTTAAGCGAAGGCATTAAAATGACGCTACAACGCACTTACAGTGCAGTTAACTACAGGCTAGGTAGATCGGTCAGTGACAGCGTAAATTCCAAAACAGGTAATCTAACCGCAAAACGTAACCTACATGTCTGGTAGGCTTTAAAATGAACCGGGCTAGATTATAGCTGTAAGTGTAGGCTATGCTAAGGATGACTACTGATTATCGTCAGAACTGCCAGAAATGGTGTTGTGGGGTGGGAATGCGTGGAAATGGCGTTCCCACACCTCTTTGCACTAGTAACTTCACTTGGAGGTTTATATTTTTCATTTCAATTTTTGCGTGTAGGGTGTAGGGCCTGGAGCAGCATAAATGAAAAAATGACACATTATCTCGTGTATAGCACCCTAGCACTAAAGTGAAACAGGAAGACCCAGTGTGGAAATTCTTGTAGGTGAATCAGTCCTCTGTGGTTGGTTTGCGAACTCCGTTCCCACAGCTCTTTTTTAAGGAATAAACCTCTGCCTGCCAACAATAATTTTTGGACAAAAGCTCAGCTTAGCACGAAATCAGATGCTTTTTTATCGACCAATATTCTACTTTCTCTGATAATTTTTTGTAGATCTATTGCACAGTATTTCTAAACTTGCGGTATTGCGATATGGTCGCGTTTCGTACAAGAGATTGAATGGATGAGAATTTGGTCACTGACTCACTGTAAACTTTACGTTTCCCGCTGTGATGTGCTGGAAAAATATTTTCTGATCATTTTCAATGCCCTTGTGATGCAATAAACACCTTCCAGGGCAAAGTGTCAGCATAATTATTGCTTTCGAGTTTTTCGGCATTTTTGTCTCTACGCGTACCCCAAGCGTTTTTCCTGGTGAGAGGGATAATATGCCTTTTCTTTGACCTTCAAGTTATTTTGTATGGTCAAATGAGTTCGATAATCAACAGCATTTTGTTATACTTTCTGATTGATAGTTTGATACTGATGGGCAGGTATTTTTGTAAGCAAATTTGGTCATTTTGGCTAGACCAGTGGTTCTCAAACAGATGCCACTTGGCTCACTAAGGGAGGAGTTTTTAATTCCCATGAGGAAACATGTTCCACGGAGGAAATGGGGAGGAAAATCTGTGGATGTTAAAACCTTAAGCTTTTATTATTTGTTTTTTCAACGCATAAAAACTGCACAGCGAGGTTGGTTTACGTTGGAATCTCTACAGTATGCAAGTGCAAGCTGCTTTGACTGCAGTTTGACTGCAGTGACTGACGTTATAAAACAATCTGTTTGATTCGTTATCATCTATTGTTTCTTCACATCAGTAGTGTGAAATTTTTGGAATTATTTTTTTTGTGATTTTTATTGGGGAGGAATTGACAGTGTTTCGGAGTATAAGGGGGGGAATGAAAAAAAACTTTGAGAACCACTGGGCTAAACAATCGTGATGTGCAGGGACGTAACGAAGTTAGATGGCGCCTGGGGCTGTAGTGGTCACACAAGCGCGACCACTACATGCAAGCAAGAATGGCCAAAGAAAGGAGAAAGGGAAAGACCACGAAAGCGACACTTATGGGCGACTTCAATGCATATAGAAGTGAGAGCACTCTTTGGCCGAAACGTCTAGCGTGCTAGTGCTATGACCAGGGGCGCACGCAGGAATTTTATAAGGGGCGGGCTGAAATTTTGAGAAAAATATTTTGCTCTCACTAAAGTACAGGCTACCTTATTTACTATAACATTTATGTCATAGATGCCATTTCAATTTCAACACATCAACACTTTTCTTGACCAGGTCCAGCCGCGACGTTTGTTTTCCTTTGCCCGTTTTCTCCCGTTACCGTGATTTTGTTAACATGTTAAAGTACGATGCGATGTAGTGTGGAACTTCATCAGCAAAATTTTGACATTGTTTATGGAAGTTTGTAACATGCTTAGTATCCCGAGATATTGTTTTAAATATCACCCTTATGTTATATAGTAGCATTACTTCATACCACTTCCAGCAATTCTGGTGTCTCAGTTGGCTAATATTTGTCACGAAATATTATCAACAGCACTTTTCTCAACATCGCAGACAAGCAAAATGCACTGCAGTACCACTACAGATCGTAGAATTA